>ERZ779981.126-NODE-126-length-44721-cov-6.47273_pt1 | contig 44721 bp, 36 predicted proteins | sample MGYA00511182_ERZ779981 | MGnify/ENA primary metagenome ERZ779981 (study PRJEB29588, sample SAMEA2149539) | human gut metagenome | biome: human gut; feature: human-associated habitat; material: faeces | place: Denmark | collected 2008/2010 ... | reverse complement strand
GAGGTCGGAAAACGAAAGTAGGAGAAAAACTACTTCGTTTTCCTCCTACTCGATTTATTGCCGGAAATAGAACCGGAGATAGTGTCTTTAGAAGAACTTTGTTTCCTGACCGACCACCTCGCTGAGCAGCTGATTGGCCAGGCGGCTGGTGCCGAGGCGGAACCACTTGTTGGTAAGCCATTTCTCGCCAAGAACTTCCTTAACGATAGTATAATAGATCAGGGCGTCCATAACGGTGTTGAGGCCGCCAGCGGGCTTGAAACCTATCTGTATGCCGGTCTTGTCATAGTACTCCTTGATGGCTTGGCACATAACATAGGCAGCCTCAGGTGTAGCGGAGATCTTTTCCTTGCCTGTAGAGGTCTTGATATAGTCGGCACCTGCATACATGGACAGGATGGAGGCTTTCTTGATGTTAGAGGCGGTAACCAGATCGCCTGTCTCAAGAATTACCTTCATGGCGTGTTCTCCGCATACCTGCTTTAGCTCGTTGATGTCGTCGCTCACTCCTTCATAGTCGCCGCTGAGGAACTTGCCTACCGGCAGGACGATATCGATCTCTGTAGCACCGTCGTGGATAGCCAAGGAGGTCTCGGCCACCTTGACTTCCTGGAAGGTCTGAGAGGAGGGGAAAGAGCCACTTACACAGGCGATCTCAACGCCGTCTACTTCCAGACTCTGGCTGACGATGCCGGCGAAGCAAGGATAGACGCAGATAGTTGCTACATGGGGAAGGTCCGGATACGTCTCGTCGAAATGGTTCACCTTCTCTGTCAGTGCGAGGATGGATTCTTCGCTATCGGTGGTGTGGAGGCTGGTGAGCTCTACAGAACCCATGAGGAATTTCTTCACCTCGAGGGTATCATTCTCAGGTACTTTCTCAGCGATGAGTTTTTTTACGGCCTCTTTCACTTCTTGGTCGTCGATATCTGTATTGTAGAGTTTTAGGGCCTCTTCGTATTTGTTCACTGCAGGTTGCGCTTGCTGTTCTTTCTCATTGTTGCGTTCCTGGTTTACGAGGTCTTTCAGATGGACAGGGGATTGGATGTCTTTTGTGTAAGCCATAATATTTATTGTTTAAGTTGTTGATAATCTGTTAGTTGCGGTTATAATGACAGCCCAGGGGAGAGGAACTCTCTGCCTTGTAATATTTGTAACCCTAGGCGGATGGACGTACGTAAAGATTGCCGACAGTTTGCTTATGCTCAATCTTTATCTTTCAATTTAGGATTGTTGATGTGTCGGGTAGAGTCCCGCTGGGTCTTCTTTGCGAAATTTTTTTCGAGTGCAGTCGTGAGGTCGACTCCTGTTTGGTTGGCCAGACAGATGAGTACCCAAAGAACATCGGCCATCTCTTCCTCGAGATTGTCTTTTTCACCGGCCTTGAAGCTTTGGTCACCATAACGTCGCGCCATTACACGTGCTAATTCGCCCACCTCCTCAGTGAGTACTGTCATATTAGTGAGTTCGGAGAAATAACGGACTCCGTATTGCTTGATCCAACGGTCAACTTCTTCCTGTGCTTCTTTTATAGTCATCTTATTATTTTCTTTCTGCTATGACATTGGTGTCAAAGGCATTTTGTCATCAGTTACAAAATGAATAGTTCGTAGACGATATATGGTCAACGGCTTCAGACTTATTCTTTGTTGTGTGTGTCCATGCAGATGGTGACAGGACCATCATTGCACAACTCTACCTGCATCATAGCGCCAAATTGACCGGTACCTATGGGACGGCCCAGTTGATGGGAGAGCTCATCGCAGAATAGCTGATAGAGGGGGATGGCGTGCTCGTGGCCGGCAGCTCGGATCCAACTCGGTCGGTTGCCTTTTTTGTAACTGGCCATCAATGTGAATTGACTGACAACTAAGATATTGCCTCCTACATCCAGTATACTCCGGTTCATCACACCTTGCTCGTCGTCGAATACGCGCAGTCCAATGACCTTCCTTACCAACCACTGGACATCTTCTTCGTTGTCGCTTTGCTCTATTCCGACAAGGATCAGATAGCCCTGTCCGATGGAGGATTTCTCTTTGCCCTCTATGGTCACTTGGGCATGGTTGACTCTTTGAATGACTATTCTCATATTGTCTTTATATATGATTCTGAGGCATTATATCTTTTACAAAGATAGTGTAATTTTCTTAGATTACGTTGCTTCTGAATATTATTTTTCAGAAGTTTATATGACTTGGGGTTTATATGACTTGGGTGTGATGCCTTGAGATAAAATGCTTGATGGAACTGTAATTATGAGAATTCTCGTTATGAGAAAAGTCAATAGAGAATATGATAATGAAGGTAGTATTGATCTAAAGAAGTCATATATCCGCGTCAAGAAGCTCGTCAATAGACGACAATGGAGAAATATGAAGCTGTGGTGTCGTTCTGCTTGTGACGGGCTTCTTACGCATTAATGACAGAATGATCGTACAGAAAGTGTGGAAGGCTTTATAAAAAGTATATTTGAACGTTTAGGGAAGGGACTGTAAATGACAAGAGAAAAAGAATTTTGGCCTAAGGGGTATTTTGATCTGTGTGTTTCGTCTTGAAGTCTAGAGAGGATGTAAGGTAATGCTGTTGGATAGTCTTTGGTAAAAAGAACTAAAGAAGAGAGACTGTATTATATATTGGCGGATTAGAAGGAGGATAGATATAAGAAAATAGAAATTAATATATTTATTTCTTAGATTTGCATTTAACCCAAATCGGTCATTAGAAGCTAATTTCTCGTGGTGTGAGTTGTAATTATTGGGAATATAGCAATTTATGATTGTAATTTTCTAATGGCGGTCATTAGAAATTGATTTTGCAAAGTATTGAATATTAATGAATTACAAACGATACCACAAAAATACACATTTCCTAATGACCGATTTGGGTTTAATTAATATATTAATTTAAACCTGTTTGGGATAGACGAGGTATGCTGTTCGAGCATTCCTATTATCTGTATAGATGAAGAGGCTGAGTCTAGGCTGTGTCTCGATATATCAGTCTAGGAGGTGACTAATATATCTGTCAGGCTGGCTGATGGAATCCAGTCTGACGGATATTAAAATATCAGTCAGAAGGTGTATGGACGATGCTGGCTGGGTAGTGTATTCTTGGGTAAATACTCGTATAGTGCAGGAACAAAGAGGTTGTTACAGATTTCTTGTACTGTCGTAATGATTGTACAGGAGCGTGATGAGTCTGTATTGTTATTCTGCTTGCTCTGTCGTGTTAGCAGATGAGCTTTTCTCAGGATGGAAATGTCTATAGACGATCTTTCCTTTGCTTTCTCCAAGTGCCTCGATAAGGGAAGGTAGGTCGGCTTCTGAGGCTTTTTTCACGCTCTTGAAAGTCTTCAGAATGAGGTCGCGTGTCTTAGGACCTATGCCGGCGATATCATCCAATTCGCTGTGTAAGGCATGCTTCGACCGTTTCTCTCGGTGGAAGGTGATGGCATAGCGGTGCACCTCATCCTGGATTTGCGTAAGGACGTGAAAAAGTTCGCTATTCTGCTTCAATCCGATAACCTGGGGAGGCCATCCGTAGAGTAGTTCATTGGTACGGTGGCGGTCATCCTTGGCTAGTCCGGCAATTGGAATGTTGAGGTGTAGCTCGCCTTCTACGACTTCGCGTACAACGTCCATCTGGCCTCGTCCGCCATCGGTGATGATGAGGTCGGGTAAGGGTGCACCCTCGTCAATCATGCGCCCGTAGCGCCGACGCACCACTTCCTGCATGGATGCATAATCGTCTGGTCCCACGACAGTCTTTATATTGTATTTGCGATAGTCTTTCTTGCTTGGCTTCATTCCTTTGAAGACCACACATCCAGCAACTGCATCGGTACCGGAGATATTGGAGTTGTCGAAACATTCTATCTGGTAAGGCAGTTTCGGAAGCCCTAATTTCTGTTGCAATTCCTTCATCAGACGGGTCTGCTTCTGTTCTGGATTGAGCTTTTCTGCCTGTTTGAGTCTGTCAAAACGGTATTGCTTGCCGTTCATTTCTGATAGTTCAAGGAGATGTTTCTTATCACCTCGCTGGGGTATGAAGAAGGTGGCGTCCTTTAAGGTCCAGTCTATTTCGAAGGGTACGATGATCTCCTTGGCATGGCTTTGGAACCGTTCACGTATCTCTGGAATGGCTGTCAATAGGAGCTCTTGGTCGCTTTCCTTGAGCTTGCGCTTGTATTCATACGTGAAGCTTTGGTTGATAGTACCATTGGTTACGTGCATATAATTGATGTAGGCATTATTGCCGACCGAGTCGTCTGTAATCGTAAATACATCGACATCATTGATCGTATGGCTTACGACCTCGCTCTTTGTGACAAATTCGTCGAGTAGGAGATAGCGTTGCTTGAGCATCTCTGCCTCTTCAAATTTCAATTCTTGAGCCTTCTTGAGCATTTCCTGATAAAGCATACTGCTCAGTTCACGTGTGTTTCCTTTGAGGATCTCACGTGCCTGACGTATGTTTTCCTGATAGTCCTCATAGCTCTGTTTGCCGATGCAACAGCCTTCACAGTTGTGGAGATGATATTCCAGGCAAGGTTTAAACTTGCCGGCTTGAATAGTTTCTTGTGTGAGTGCCAGGTGACAGCGTCGGGGCTTGTACACTTTGTTAATGATATTTAGAAGAGCGTACATAGCACTGATCATAGGATATGGACCAAAATATTGTCCTGTACGACGGTTGATGGTGCGTGTCTTGAAAATGCGCGGGAAAGGCTCTTTCGTAATGACAATACTAGGATAGGTCTTACCGTCCTTCAGCAGCACATTATAGCGAGGCTTATACTTCTTAATGAGACTATTTTCAAGCAGCAAGGCATCCTCTTCCGTATTTACTACGGTATAGGAGATGTCTCGTATCTTTGAAACAAGTACTTTGGTCTTGAATCTATCCACCTCGGTATGGAAGTAGGTAGAGACACGGTTTTTTAAGTTCTTTGCCTTTCCCACATAGATGATGGTGTGGTTCTCGTCATAGAACTGATAGCTGCCGGGCTTTCCAGGCATGTTGAGCACTATATTCTTGAGATATGCCAGACGCTTCTCATTTTCTTCTCTTGTCATTCCAGTTGGCCTTTATTTATTGGACTTTTGAAGTTTTCTGTTTCACGTGGAACCTATGCGGTCATAACATTGGACACTATATGGAGAGAGCGATGCACAAAGTCTTTGGCCTCTCTGTAAGGAGAATATGTTATTTCCAGAATAGTGGTCTTTTATATTCGAAGAAGATACGAGATCCTTTTTGAATGCATATCCCCGGATCTGCAATTGGATATAAATTCCAGAATTGCTCGATCCGGGGTGTCAATGGTTAGCCGAATATCGGTTGGAAAAGTATTCAATTAGAATTTAAGTAATGAGGTCACCTCCAGATCTTCATCGAAGATCTCACGGGCATTGGGAAACTCTGTAGAAAGTTCCATGATGAAATTGGCGTATACCTTTTTCGGATGGAACTTTTTGACAAGGTCGCATGCTGCTTTCATCGTGCCTCCAGTAGCGAGTAAATCATCATGAAGAAGGACGACATCGTTTTCGTCAATGGCATCGGCGTGAATTTCGATGGTGTCGATTCCATATTCTTTGGCATAGCTCTCTTGGACAGTTTTGCAGGGTAGCTTGCCGGGCTTGCGACAAAGTACGATTCCTGCTCCCAAGCGCAAAGCAATGGCAGAGCTCATTACAAAGCCACGACTCTCGATACCTACGATCTTAGTAATGCCTTTATCTTTGTAAAGATCGTACATTCTATCGCAGATTACCTTTACGCATTCTGCACTCTTAAAGAGGGTTGTGACATCGCGAAAATTCACACCTTTGATAGGCCAGTCGGGAATTACCCGAAGATGGTCGAGAAGAATTTGATCGTTCATCTTTTCAGTATTACTTTAATGGTTATTATTCTGTTTTTCAACGTTTTATCGGAATCTATGTTACACGTGAAACAATCCTTGTTCCACAAGCAATTCAATTTTCTATTCTTTTATTATTTGTCCTTTGAAGATCTTTGCCTTATTACTTGCATCGGTGACTTCTTGCTTTAATTTTTGAAGTATGTCTCTTGATCTTTGACTGCTTGATCCTTTTTACTTCGGGAAGAGAATGCTCGAAACTCTTTAATTATCCATTCTTTATTTTTGAAGGGCGTTTTTCAGCTATAGCTACTTCATTTCCGAAAGGGGAGAATTTTGCTTGTAATCAGAGACCAAGAAATAAAGGTCGTTATGATACATTCGGTCTTTCTGAAGTAGGGCGTGATTATGCCTTATCAGTAAAAGACCACTTTTATCTACCCATAAGAATGAGAAGGACATTGATGTCGCTTGGAGACACACCGGGAATACGGCTGGCCTGTGCGAGAGTTTCTGGATCTATGCGTATAAGTTTTTGTCTTCCCTCCGTAGAGATCTCGTGAAGTTCGGCATAATTAAAATGACCGCGGATCTTAATGTTTTCCAAACGGTGCATTTTTTCGGCAACTAGAATTTCGCGGTCTATATAACCTTTATATTTAATTTTGATTTCTGCTTCTTCGGCTATTTCTTCTTTTCGATTGGCCGGTGCGTTTATGACAGCTTTGAGATCTGGTAAGGCATCAGCCAGAAGTTTCATCGAGACTTGGGGCCTGCTGATGAGCTCGCTGATTTTGACGCTAAAGCGAAGTGGGGCGGAACCGACACTCTCTAGTACAGAATTAATGTCTTTGGCTTTTACGAGCGTCTTGTCGCAATAATTGATGATTCTTGCGATGTGCTCTTTTTTCTCCATCCACCAATCATAACGGTTCTTCTTGGCGAGTCCTAGAGCATAGGCCTTTTCTGTGAGTCGGGCGTCGGCGTCGTCCTGTCGCAGGAGTATGCGGTATTCTGCGCGTGAGGTAAACATACGGTATGGTTCGTCTACGCCTTTGGTGACCAAGTCGTCAATGAGTACGCCGATGTAGCTTTCGTCACGTCCCATAACGAAAGGTCGGCCATTCCCGCAACGGATGGCTGCATTCACTCCGGCTATCAGTCCCTGCCCGGCAGCTTCCTCGTATCCTGTCGTACCATTAACTTGTCCTGCAAGGAACAGTCCGGGAATGACTTTCGATTCGAGAGAGTGGTTAAGTTGTGTCGGATCGAAATAGTCGTATTCAATGGCATAGCCAGGCCGGTAGACTTTTGCGTCGCGTAGGGCCGGTATATGGTGAATGGCTTCAAGTTGCGTCTCCATAGGCATCGATGAAGAGAAACCGTTGAGGTACATCTCATTGGTATCCTCACCTTCTGGTTCGATGAAGAGGGGGTGGGAGTCTCTCTCGGGGAAGGTAACCAGTTTTGTCTCGATGGATGGGCAGTAACGAGGCCCGGTCGACTTGATCTGTCCGTTGAAAAGAGGCGAACGTGCCAGGTCGGCTCTTAAGATGTCGTGTACTTCCTTATTTGTATTGCATGTCCAGCACGGAAGTTGCTTCAACTTACGTGCAGGACCGAAATATGAAAATTGGTGGTAGCAGGTGTCTCCGGGCTGCTCCACAGTGTCTTCAAAATGAATAGTGCGTTTGTCGAGGCGCACAGGTGTTCCTGTCTTCATCCGTCCCACGCGTATGCCATATTGTGCTATCGACTCGGCGAAATTCGGAACAGCAGGTTCGGCGATACGTCCGCCGGGGTAGGAGTGTGATCCGATATGCATCAGTCCATTGAGAAACGTACCTGCAGTAACGATAACGCTCTTAGCCCTAATCTCAACGCCCCATATCGTACGTACGCCAACGGCTTCCCCATTCTCTACGAGAAGGGTGTCGGCTTGGTCCTGCCAGATGTCGAGGAGAGATGTATGGTCGAGAATGGTGCGCCACTGCCAGATAAACTTTCCACGGTCACATTGTGCACGAGGTGACCATACGGCAGGTCCCTTGCCTACGTTGAGCATACGGAATTGAATGGCTGTGGCGTCGGTGACGAGTCCCATTTGTCCACCGAGCGCATCGATCTCGCGCACGATCTGTCCTTTGGCAATTCCTCCGATGGCAGGGTTGCAACTCATCTGGGCAATTTTGTTCATGTCCATCGTCACCAGACAGGTACGCGCTCCCATAGCAGCGGCTTCACATCCGGCGTGCCCGCCGCCTATTACAATGACGTCATAATTGAAATCCATGAATGTATCTTTTTACGGCAAAAGTACTATTTTCCCACGAAAATTTATGAGTTTTACTTTGATTAATCACTAAAATATATTATTTTTGCAACGTAATCGGGCTTCCTCTTATTATAATTAGGTAGAAAAGTGTCTGGTAACAGGTTTCATTTTCCTACTAAGGTCGAGAGCCGCGCTCTTAAGCAAACGAAAACAGGCAATGAGAATGTCAAAAGGAATTACGGACATAACAATCAATTAAATAATTTAAAATCAGTCATTTATGTGGTTAATCAATTCACCGATTGGTAGAAAAGTAGTGATGTCGCTTACCGGCATCTGCCTTATTCTTTTCCTGACCTTCCACTTGTGCATGAACCTGGTTGCTTTCTTCTCAGGTGAGGGTTACAATGAGGTCTGCGCATTCCTCGGTTCCAACTGGTATGCCGTGCTCGGCACTATCGGTCTGGCAGCCTTGGCAGTGATTCACATTGTGTATGCTTTCATCCTGACGGCACAGAACCGCCGTGCTCGCGGTAACAACCGTTACGATGTTACCGTACGTCCTCAAGGCGTGGAGTGGGCTTCACAGAACATGCTCGTGCTGGGTCTGATCGTTGTAATAGGTCTGTGCCTCCACTTGTTCAACTTCTGGTACAATATGATGTTCGCAGAGCTGGCCGGCATGCAGACGGCTGTTGAGCCTACTGATGGCTTCCAGCTCATCAAGATCACATTCAGCAACCCTGTTTATGTAGTGCTCTACATTATCTGGATTGCAGCTCTGTGGTTCCACCTCTCTCATGGTTTCTGGTCTGCAATGCAGACACTGGGTATCAACGGTAAGATTTGGTTCAAGCGTTGGAAATGTATCGGCATGGTTTACATGACGATCCTCGCTCTCGGCTTCCTCTTTGTTATTCTTTCTTTTGCTTTCAAGTGTGCGCCTAGCCTTTGCGCTTAATGAAAGATCGGATAGAAATACAGGATAGGACGACCAATCAATTATCGTGAAGAGTCGAATATTATAAGTATTCTATTTAAACTTCAAAACAAAATACAGATATGTGTAAGTTAGATTCAAGAATTCCAGAAGGCCCTCTGGCCGAGAAATGGACCAACTATAAAGCCCACCAGAAACTGGTGAACCCCGCCAACAAGCGTAAGCTTGACATTATCGTTGTAGGTACGGGTCTGGCTGGTGCCAGTGCCGCAGCCTCTCTCGGTGAGATGGGTTTCCATGTGATTAACCTCTGCATTCAGGACTCTCCCCGTCGTGCTCACTCTATCGCAGCACAGGGTGGTATCAATGCAGCAAAGAACTACCAGAACGATGGTGATGCCGTTTACCGTCTGTTCTACGATACTATCAAGGGTGGTGACTACCGTGCCCGCGAGGCTAACGTTTACCGTCTGGCTGAGGTCAGTGCCGACATCATCGACCAGTGCGTAGCTCAGGGCGTTCCTTTCGCTCGTGAGTATGGTGGTATGCTGGCCAACCGTTCTTTCGGTGGTGTGCAGGTAAGCCGTACATTCTATGCAAAGGGTCAGACCGGCCAGCAGCTGCTGCTCGGTGCCTACTCTTCTTTGATGAAAGAGGTACATAATGGTACTGTAGAGCTCCACGTCCGCACAGAGATGGAGGATGTTGTGATCATCGACGGCCGTGCCCGTGGTATCATTGCCAGAAACCTGGTTACCGGTAAGCTCGAGCGCTACGCTGCTCACGCTGTCTGCCTTGCTACCGGTGGTTATGGTAATACCTACTTCCTTTCTACCAACGCTATGGGTTGCAACTGCACCGCAGCTGTTCAGGCATATCGTAAGGGTGCTTATTTCGCTAATCCTTGCTTCGTACAGATCCACCCGACCTGTATCCCTGTTCACGGTGACAACCAGTCTAAGCTGACACTGATGTCAGAGTCTCTGCGTAATGACGGTCGTATCTGGGTGCCCAAGAAGTTGGAGGATGCCAAGAAGCTGCAGCGTGGAGAGATCAAGGGCCGTGATATTCCTGAGGAGGATCGCGACTACTATCTGGAGCGCCGTTATCCTGCCTTCGGAAACCTTGTTCCCCGTGACGTGGCATCTCGTGCCGCTAAGGAGCGTACCGACCACGGCTTTGGTGTGAACAACACCGGTCTGGCAGTGTTCCTCGATTTCTCTGAGGCTATTCAGCGCTTGGGTAAGGATCGCGTAACCGAGCGTTACGGAAACCTCTTTGATATGTACGAGGAGATCACCGATGAGAACCCCTACGAGAATCCTATGATGATCTATCCTGCTATCCACTATACCATGGGTGGTCTTTGGGTAGACTATGAGCTGCAGACTACCATCAAGGGTCTCTTTGCTCTCGGTGAGTGCAACTTCTCTGATCACGGTGCTAACCGTCTGGGAGCATCTGCACTGATGCAGGGTCTGAGCGATGGTTATTTCGTGATCCCCTACACTATGCAGAACTATCTGGCCGACCAGATTACTGTGCCCCGCTTCTCTACCGATCTGCCCGAGTTTGAGGAGGCCGAGAAGGGTGTTCAGGCTGAGATCGACCGTATTATGAATATCAAGGGTGACGAGTCAGTGGATCACATCCACAAGAAGCTCTACCACATTATGTGGGACTATGTAGGTATGGCTCGTAATGAGGCTGGTCTGAAGAAGGCTCTCACATTGCTGAAGGATCTCCGCAAGGAGTACAATGAGCATCTGCGTGTGCCCGGATCGAAGGAAGGTCTGAATGTCGAGCTCGACAAGGCTATCCACCTTCGCGACTTCATCACCATGGGCGAGCTGATCGCTTATGATGCACTGGAGCGTAACGAGAGCTGCGGTGGCCACTTCCGTGAGGAGAGCCAGACCGAGGAAGGCGAGGCTAAGCGTGACGACGAGAACTACATGTACGTGGCTTGCTGGAAGTACCAGGGCAGCGACGAGGTAGCTCCCGAGTTGTTCAAGGAGCCCCTTAACTATCAGTACATCAAGGTACAGACTCGTAACTACAAATCATAATTCATCGATACTATCATGGCTAAAAATATTTCATTCACAATCAGATATTGGAAACAGAATGGTCCCCAGGATGCCGGCCATTTTGATACGCACGAGATGAAGAACGTGCCCGATGATACCTCATTCCTCGAGATGCTCGATATGCTTAACGAGGAGCTCATCGAGGCAGGTGACGAACCTTTCGTATTCGACCACGACTGCCGCGAGGGTATCTGCGGTATGTGCTCACTCTATATCAACGGTCATCCTCATGGTCCTCACAGTGGTGGAACCACCTGCCAGCTGTATATGCGTCGTTTCAACGATGGCGATACCATCACTGTAGAGCCTTGGCGTTCGGCCGGCTTCCCTGTGATTAAGGACTGCATGGTCAACCGTTCGGCCTTTGACCAGATCATTGCTGCCGGTGGTTACACCAGCGTGCGTGCCGGCCAGGCTCAGGATGCCAATGCCATCCTGATTCCCAAGGAGAATGCCGACGAGGCTATGGACTGCGCTACATGTATCGGTTGCGGTGCCTGCGTGGCAGCCTGCAAGAACGGTTCGGCTATGCTCTTCGTCAGCTCGAAGGTGAGCCAGCTCGCCCTGTTGCCACAGGGACGTCCTGAGGCTGCCAAGCGTGCCAAGGCAATGGTGGCTAAGATGGAGGAGCTCGGATTCGGTAACTGCACCAACACCCGCGCTTGCGAGGCTGAGTGCCCGAAGAACGAGTCGATCGCCAACATCGCACGACTCAACCGTGAGTTCATCAAGGCTAAGCTGAACGACTAATACTCCATAGAGGAAGTATCGTTATACTTTATATATAGAGGCGGAGCACGGCAACGTGTTCCGCCTCTATTGGTTTTGTATGGGGATGCAATGTCGCCAGACAGGGTGGGGAGTGGTAGCAGTAGAGTCGTATACTGTTACGCGTGATTGATAAACCCAAATCGGTCATTAGAAAAACATTCTTTCTTTTTGTCATGCTTCTACTATTTTTACAGCAAAAATTAAACGTCATGCAATATAATTAGCTATATAAGCAAACGCTTACTTACAATTTGTTAGTAAAAATCTCTAATGACCGATTTGGGATAAATATGGGTGGCCGACATCACTTATATAGACCTTGTCGACGGGAATGTGTATTACCTGCATCTGATAACCGACGCCTACTCGCACAAGATTATAGGTTGGGTGCTTGCCGACACGCTGCGTGCCGCCATCACCATGCAGGCTTTGGAACAGGCAATCAGTCAGGCCATTGCCATGAAAAGACGCGGAAGCCTTGATGGACTGATCCATCACTCCGACCGTGGTGTGCAGTATTGCTGTGACGATTATGTGGCCATGCTGCAGGCTCATGACATCTCCATCAGCATGACCGAGGACTATAACCCTACGGACAACGCCATAGCCGAGCGGGCCAACGGTATTATAAAGATTGAACGTGTCTACAGCCAGCGGCATTTCAATGACATTGAACATGCCCGCAATGTCATCGGCAGATACATTCATTTCTATAACTATCATCGCCCGCATATGAGCATCGGATATAAGGTACCTGCCGTGGCACATTTGGAGCAGGGAGAACAAAAAAGAATGTGGAAAAAATACGCGTCTATAAGCGTCAAAAATGAAAATAATAATATATTATTGCAAAGCCGAACGACAGAGTCGGGTGAAAGCGTATGCCGGAGCATCTGACAAAAAATCGAATGCCCCATCGAGGGGCATCCGATTTTGCCGAACAACAAAGTCGGACTCTGCGTGTCCAGAGTATCTGACTACTGAAACAGTACTACTCCGAATGAAGTGTCTACTGATATAGCACAAATTCACAAGGGGTGTCTACAAACTCAGTTTATAAACCCAAAAAGTGTCTAGTGAAATCAGGAAAAGACAGAGTCACCTAGGTGGCTTTGCCGAGTCACCTAGGTGGCTTTGCCGAGTCATCTAGGTGGCTTTGTCGAGTCGCCTAAGTGGCTTTGTCTGGCTGAAGTGTACCAGACTTAGTTGACAGTTCTCGGTGTTAAAACTAAATGGTTTACATATATTTTTGGGGGATCTTCCGAATTTTGGAGTGATAAACATATAGTTTTGTAAATCAAGAGAATATATCGTTTGCGACTGGGTTCACACATTGATAATCAATAAAGCTTATACAATGAACATTATTAGGGATCTTTTTCGTTAATAAAGATGAGTCATAAACCTAAAATGCATTTAATCAAGCTGTGATAGATAAGACTTAGTTAAAGGGTGGATGTGCACACCAGAGTCTATCACTCCAAATGTCGGATGAACGTTATTTCAATAGATGAGTGATAGAGGCACAAGAGAACTTAGATTTTTCGGTTATATCAAGAATCTATCTTTCTTATACATTACGCTGTATCCTTGTGGATGTGCATGACAATCTTCCTTCCAGACCTGTTGTCCGGCTTTGCAAGGATTCTGTGTTGTTTTAAACATACATAAACAACCTTATATATCTATTAAGAATAAACAGTTACAAATTAATGTAAATGTCAAAACTAGACAACATGAAGATCGCTATTATCTCTGCCTATAAATTTGTTATTAGACTATTTTTCTTAATTTTTGTCGTTTTTTTGCTGTTTGAAAAACAAAAATTAAGTAATTATATAAAATTATTCATTACAGTAGTTATGGTTCGCTTGCGCTTTGTTGGAAAGTATCTCCAAGTGTCAATTTATATGATTTAATAATGATAGTAATACGGTGAAATTATAATTAAAATAAAAGAAATAGTTGGATACAAATAACGTTTTATAAATTATTCTTCGTAATTTTGCTTGCGTTTTAAAAATTAACATCATGAAAAGAATCTTTAGTTTTGTATGTATGTTGCTCTTAGCAACAAGTGCGAGTTTCGCGAAGAACGTAGTTCCAGTTTACACATCGTGTGGCAAGGTGGCTCATATCGATACGGATAGAACTTCAATAGGAAATACCCTCCAGCAAGTGGCAGCTATCGAGAAAGCACTTTGTGATGATTAAATAGTAATTGAATAATAGCGCCAATGAGGAATTTCCCTCATTGGCGTGTTTTTTTATAAAAATAGAAATGGATATGTATCGTAGAGTTGTCTTATCATTATTGAGTTGTTGCTGTTTGTCGCTCTCTGCACAAACCATCGACTGGTCGAAGTCGGCTGTGAAGCCAAAGGCGGACAGTATAGAGAAAAAGATCCTTGAACCGGCGAAATATGTGGTCACCTATACGTACAGGTATGCCAAGGACGCCAAGTATCCTGATGAGAAGCGTGAGGGATTGACCGTGCTGGAGATAGGTGACAGATATAACCGTTTTTGCGACTATTACACCCTCAAGTTCGATTCGCTCACCGATGAAATTTCGCGTGGTAAAATATCATTGAACGAATACACGTCTATGGCTCTCAGCTCGTTGAAAAAGAGCAAGTTTGAAGAGAATATCGTCATCGACCTGCATAAGAATGAGGCAACCGTGCAGCGCACGGCCGGCGGCACTACCAAGTATCAGTATGAGGAGGCCTGTCCGCAGCTGAAATGGGACCTGCTTCCCGGTGACACGGTCATATCCGGATATCATTGCAGTAAAGCCACGACCCGTATGTACGGACGCGACTATGTGGCATGGTATGCTCCGGAGATCACCATGCCATACGGTCCCTATAAGTTCGGTGGTCTGCCGGGACTGATACTGTCTGTGACCGACACGGCCGATAACTTTGAGTTTACTCTTGATGGTCTGCAGAAGACCGGTAATTTCACACCTGTATATCTTTGGAGCAGCAAGGACATCGTAAAGGCAAGCCGTGATAAGGTGCGTAAGATATACAAGAACTATTGTGCCGATCCTGTCGGAGCATTGACAAGCGACGGCAGCGTGACAGTGTCTGACGATGTGAAGGCTACGGTAGAATCGAAGCCTTATAATCCCATAGAACTTGAATAGGCTGTTGTTTGTCCGTGTCGTCACAACCTTTGCCTTCCTTTTCCTCGTTGCCGCACATTGCGTGTCGCGCACTCAGGGTGGTGACAGAGAGTTGTCTTTCAGCGTCCTCGATGCCGCCCGTGGCACTGCTCTTGGCAATGTGGTGTGCAGGGTGTACACCGCCGGTGGCAAGTTCCATGCTTATGGCATATCCGATGGAGGCGGCGGTCTGCATATCCATGTCGGGCACGGTGACCTTATCGAGTTCTCGTATGTGGGTTACCAGACCGTGAAGGTCAACGCCGACACCTGTCATGTAGGGCGCAGTAACGTGGTGAGGATGCAGGCCGGTGCCGCGGCGCTCCGCGAGGTCACTATCAAGGCCCGTCCGGTGACGGCAAGGGGCGACACGCTGGCTTATAATATCGGCTCTTTTGCAAAGCCCGGCGATGTGCATCTGGAGGATGTCCTCAGAAAGTTGCCAGGCATCAAGGTGGCCGACAACGGCACGGTGTCTTATCAGGGCAAGGCCATCAGCAAGTTCTATATTGAGGGTAAGGACCTGCTTGGCAGCAGCTACGGTCAGGCTACAAGGAATATGCCTGTCGATGCGGTAGCCACTGTGGAGGTGCTTGAGAATCACCAGCCGGTAAGAATGCTTCAGGGGCGACAGTTCTCCGATAAGGCCGCGTTGAATATCCGTCTTGAGAAAAACCATCGCGCGCGTCCCTTCGGAGAGGTGACAGCCGGCTTGGGCGGTTCGCCGACGGTATGGAACAACAGTCTGTTCCTTACCCAGATACTGGGCAAGAGCCAGCTAATGCTCACTGCAAAGATGAATAACAGCGGTGAGGACCTGTCGGATGAGACGCGCGAGCATATCGACATCACCGACCTCGACGCGTATGAGCCTCTGCCGTCGGCGTTGCTGCCTACAGAAGGTAACGGCGAGACTTTGCCATCCAGCCGGTATCTTCACAACAAATCGTATTCTGGAGGGATCAACTATCTCACCAACGTGTCGGCCAACGCCACCCTGCGCTTTAACGTGTTGGCATACGAGGACCATTCATTCTATGAGGGCGATTACGGATACACCTATGGCGGTATGAATGCCGTGGCTTTATCCGAGACCCAGCGAAGGAGCATGCGGGCGCTGACCCTGCTGCCTATAATGAAATACGAGCTAAACTCCGACCGGACGTATCTGTCGGATGAGCTGCGCTATTCATACGGCCATTCATCGATGGACAATGTACTGACATCGAACGGGAAGGGCATCGCCGAGCATACCGATAACCGTCCGTCCTACTGGCGCAACTATCTCGTGGCAGCCATTCCGGCGGGCAGCCTTATCTTGCAGGCAAAGTCGTTGCTGCGGTATTATGACCGGAGCGAACAGCTTGACGATGCGTCCGACTCCGTCGCATTGTATAATGTCACAGACAGATATACCGTCCGGGCGTTTACGGCCAAAAACATCGTCACCACCTCCATGCCTCTGTGGGGTAACCATCTGGAGATGGATCTGCGCGCCCATTATGCAGACACATGGTACGGCTATTCCGGCAGGGTGCGTGCCGGCAAGCTGCGTGTAGGATTCACTCCGCGGTATGTCTTCACCTTCGGCAATGACAGGACATTGTCCGTCGGCCTGCCGATAGAATGGCTTAAAATAGACCATGCATCGCATGATGGCATTAAGCGGGCACGTGACCGCATGATGCTGTTGCCGTCGTTGGATTTCAATTTCAGGATGAACGACCGATGGCGTGCCGGCTTCTCGGCTTCGATGGCGCTTGACGATATGTCGGCCGATTTCTGCTCTCCGTATGTCCTTAGAACATCCTACCGTACGGTCTATGTGCCCGGCACAGATGTCTTTCTCGACCGTAGCGGACGTCTTTCTGCGCGGGTCAACTATCGCGACCTTGCCACGATGCTATTTTGGAACGCGTCAGTGGCGTATATCGACGAACGTCTTGACGGTTACACCGACTACGACTATACCGACACGCTTACTGTCATGACGGTCAAGGGAGGTGTGAACCATCGTCGGCATCTCATCGCGAGTATGGGTGTCGACAAAGGATTGACTGATGCCGGACTGACTCTTAAGGCCGATGTCGCCTATGACCTCACATCCTCTTTTCTCTCACAGTCGGGTATCACCACGATCAATGAGTCGAACAATGTGACGGCAAGCCTGAGTGCCGTGTGGCAGAAGTTGAAATGGCTCCGTATGACTGTCGGTGCCACCAGCATGTTCTATTGGGAGAACAACGATGTGGAGCGTTCCGAGGTGTTGGCCTCGTTCACCGGTAAAGCGTCGGTCTATCTGTTCCCGTTGAAAGGGCTTGCCCTCGAACTGAAATATTATCAGTCAACCAATGAGCTCTCGTCTTCCTGCTTTCAGACATCCGTGCTGTGTGACGCCGACGTCAGATATGATATCAACAAGTCGTGGAACGTCGGCTGCTCGCTGTCCAATCTTCTCAATACCAAGGAGTATGCGGTTGTCCAGACATCAGGTATTAACACTTCCAGCTACCGGCTCCCGTTGCGAGGCAGAGAGGTGATGTTCAAGGTCGGACTGCGTTTGTAGCCGCCGGTTGCCGCTTCCATAGTCATATCTTTGGACATTGCATGGCAGAGGGATTGCTGAGAGGATAAGGCAAATATGCGGAAGTTTGAAATAATTTCTAATGAAATATTTGCAGAATGCAATTATTTTGCTAACTTTGTGGCAGCGGATTCCGGATGACGTCAGTCTTTCCGTTTGTGATTCGCCGATGAAAGCGGGTGAAAGTCCCGTATAGTATGCACCCTATATTTTACTGATATGAAAAAAGTCGTTCGTACCTACTACTGTTGGATCTGCGGCAGAACCGTGAAGACAGACGGTAGTGAGACAGAACCTCCACGTTGCTGTTGCGAGCCGATGGAGATGACGGATGAGCAAATCATCGAAGAATAACAATCCTGTTAATTGTACATTATAATACAAAGTATTGAAGCTCCGTTATTAGCCGGTTTTGAAGAACTCGTTTCTGATAAACCGGCTATTTCGCATCTTTATGCGACGTGATGTTCCGTGAAGATGTCTTGCCTTTGAGGTTTCCACGTATGAGATACGTCGTTTTCTGGTGGCATCATGGGGGCTTTACCGCCCCTTTCAGTACAAAGGGGCGGTTCTCCACATGCGGAGAGGATCATCCCGCTTATTGGCGGCCGTCGGTCTCTGGATGGCAGTAAGTCGGAATCAATATGGGGAACACTCTTTTTTCTTATACTTTTTGTTTATCTTTGCAGGTATGAAATTTTATCCAACCTATTCGTTTGTGGCCGTTCTTCTGGTGATGTTTTCCTTCATTCCGGTAAAATCAGCCGAGGGAGAACGTCTGAGTGCTCCGGCACGCCGTATGGCCAAAGCCGGGTTTGTGAATGTGCGTGAGAAGGACCCCACTATTTTTGTCAGTCTGATGTATTCCCGTAAAGACAACTTTACGGGTACGGTGCTCTATACCGAGCTGCGTGAGGCTTATCTCCATCCCAAGGCCATGGCAGCCTTGAAGAAGGCTCAGAAACGTCTGAAGCAGCTGCGCCCCGATCTTTCGTTGAAAGTCTACGATGCTGCCCGTCCTATGTCCATTCAGCAGAAAATGTGGGATAAGGTGAAAAACACGTCGAAGAATATCTATGTCTCTAATCCTGCTCATGGAGGCGGCATGCACAACTATGGTATGGCGGTGGACATCACCCTCTGCAACTTGCGTGGCGATACGATTCCTATGGGTACGAAGATCGATTATATGGGTGCTGCCGCTCATATTGACAAGGAGCAGCAGCTCGTTGCCCGTCACCGTATCTCGCGTCAGGCATTGGCCAACCGCCGTCTGCTCCGTTCGGTGATGCATTATGCCGGATGGCGTCCATTGCGTACAGAGTGGTGGCATTTTAATATGTGTTCGCGTGCTACGGCCCGAAAATATTATAAAGTGATCCCATAATAGGATAGTGACACCTGTGTGTCGGCCGGCCTATTCGTAATTTCTTTATACCTTTCCTTTATGCTGATTTCTTCGGAAACTCTCCATTTCATCGCAGAACATATCAATGATGACGTCCATCGGCTGGCGCTGAAGAAAGCGCCGGCGGGTGTTGATCTGTCTTTTGCTCTCGATCAGATTCAGGGACGCCAGACCGCGAGGAAGAAGCTCCCTTCATGGGCAGCCCTTGATGGCATTCTGTATCCGCGTCATCTTTCCATGGAGCAGTGCTCGAGTGAGGTGACGGGTAGGTATAAGCGCGACATTGTGCAGAGGATGCTTAGGAGAAGTTCTGAATCCTCTTGTCCGCAAAAAGATTCCATACAGCGTGAATGCTGCCAAAATTCATCCATTCCATCGACACGGGGTGTTACGTCTATGGTAGACTTGACAGGTGGACTAGGTGGAGACTTTTCTTGTATTGCACCCTGCTTTTCCCAGGCCGTTTATGTTGAGCGTCAACAGGAGCTGTGCGATTTGGCCCGGCATAACTTCCCTTTGTTGGGTCTTTCCCATGCAGAGGAGGTCTGTGGCGATGGCGTCGATTTCCTGCAGTCGTCATCTGTGTCTTTCGATCTTATTTTTATGGATCCTGCACGTCGTGACAGTCATGGCGGGCGCACTTATGGCTTGTCTGATTGTACTCCAGATGTATTGCCGATGATCCCGACGCTGCTCGAGAAGTCCCGTTTCATATTGTTTAAGCTGTCGCCCATGCTCGATATCACGCAGGCGGTCAGTAGCATTAATGCGGCGGCTGGACATAGCGTGGTGAACAGCATCCATGTCGTATCGGTCGATAATGAGTGTAAGGAGCTGTTAGTAGTGTTACAGTCTGAAGGGAAAGATGAGCCTATGTTGTATTGCATCAACCTCCGTTCGTCCCTTTCTTTGTCCAGTCCGGCTATTATCGGCGGTTTGCAGGAACAGTCTGGTAAGGACAGTTCTTTGTTCTGTTGTCCGTGGATCACAGGTTCTGCTGCAGCCCCGGTGGTGACTGATGCCTTACAGCCGGGACAGTTGCTCTTTGAGCCTAACGCCTCCATTATGAAGGCCGGTTGTTTTGGTCCCGTAGCTGCAACGTATCAGTTGCAGGCAGTTAGTGTCGATTCCCATCTTTTTATTGCAGACGGCAGCCATACCGGTCTGCCGGGTCGTAGCTTTGTCATCGAGCGTGTGTCATCGATGAATCGGAAAGCGCTCCGTAGCTTCCTTGAGGGTGTGGAACGGGCCAATGTGTCAGTGCGTCATTTTCCTTTATCGGCGGAGCAGTTGAGAAAGCGGTTGAAACTGCGTGATGGTGGTGAGTATTATCTTTTTGCTACTACCACGCACGACAGCCGGCATGTGTTGCTCCTCTGTAAGAAAGTCGAATCGTTATAATGCACTAAAAATTAGACCTTAACCTTTGTCGTATTGTTGAAATTCAGTACTTTTGCAAGTTAAAGTGTTGTATGGCAACAGTAGGGAAGGGAAAGATCCCAGAAAGAAGAATTAAGACTAACGCAATATAAAGGAGAAACAGAATGTCATCTGTAACGATCAAAAGAGTAGAGAACCTGAAGGATCTCAAGCGTTTCATAGAGTTTCACTACGATTTGTATGAGGGCAGTCCCTATGATGTGCCCAATCTTTTTAGTGACGATATGAACACCTTGCGAAAGGACAAGAACGCTGCTTTCGATTTCTGTGAAGCCGAGTATTTCATGGCTTTGCGCGATGGTAAGGTGGTGGGCCGTGTGGCCGCCATTATCAATCATAAGGCCAATAAGAAATGGCAGAAGAAAGATGTGCGTTTCGGATGGATCGATTTCGTCGACGATCTGGAAGTCAGCACGGCTCTTTTCAAGGCCGTTGAGGATTGGGGACGCGAGAAGGAAATGACAGATATTGTCGGTCCGCTCGGGTTCACTGATATGGATCCCGAAGGTATGCTGACATGGGGCTTTGATAAGCTCGGCACCATGCCTACGATCTACAACTATGATTATTATCCCCGTCATATGGAGAAGCTCGGCGGCTGGGAGAAGGATAACGACTATGTGGAATATTTCATGCGTGTACCCAAAGCCGTTCCCGAGAAATATATGAAGATTGCGAAGATGGTTGAGGAACGTTACAATCTTCACGTGAAGAAGCTCACCTATGCCGATATCTATAAGCGCGGATATGGCCGCCGTCTTTTTGAACTCATCAACGAGACGTATGCCGACCTTTACGGCTTCTCCGAGCTCAGTGACAAGCAGATCGATCAGTATGTGAAGATGTATATCCCGATGGTCGATCTCAATCTCATCACAGTGATTGAGGATGGCAATGCCAATAACAAGATCGCCGGCATGGGCATTACCATTCCGTCGATGAGCCGTGCGCTGCAGCACTGCCGTCGTGGTCGTCTCTGGCCTTTCGGCTGGTGGTATTGTCTTCGTGCCATCAAGTTCCACAAGACAGAGGGAGTCGATCTCCTATTGCTGGGCTTCCTGCCGGAATACCGTAAGAAAGGAGCCAACGCCCTCCTCTTTGCCGATCTTATTCCCCGCTACATCAAGTATGGCTTCAAGTGGGGTGAGTCACAGGTGGAGATGGAGAATAACGAGGGCGTGCAGAGCCAGTGGGGACCGCTCAATCCCGAGAACCACAAGCGTCGCCGTTGTTACCGGAAAGCAATCAGCCGGTAAAGTCGGAAAAGAAAAGTAGCTGCTGACAGTATTGCCGGCAGCTTTGTTTCTTATTATTGCTCTTGCCGTCCGGGCATCCGGGCGGTTAATAGGCATAGCCCACTTCCCCCATAGTCACGAATTAAATATGAATTATGCCCGAAGAAAAGGATACACAGAAGAATCAGGCCCCACAGCCGGTGGCCTATACAGACGATAATATTCGCCATCTCTCCGATATGGAGCATGTGCGCACCCGACCAGGTATGTATATCGGACGTCTGGGAGATGGCTCGCTTCCTGAGGATGGTATTTACGTGTTGCTCAAGGAGGTGATCGACAATTCCATTGACGAGTTCAAGATGAATGCGGGCGACCGCATAGAGGTCGATCTGGAGAACAATCTCACTGTCCGTGTGCGCGACTATGGCCGTGGCATACCTCAGGGAAAACTTGTTGAGGCTGTCTCGAAGCTTAACACTGGTGGTAAGTACGACACCCGCGCATTCAAGAAGAGTGTGGGACTTAACGGTGTTGGTGTGAAGGCTGTCAATGCCCTGAGCTCCCGGTTCGAGGTGAGAAGTTACCGCGAAGGACAGGTACGCAAACTTGTCTTTGAAAAAGGCGTTCTCAAGAGCGATGTTACGGAAGCGACTGAGGATGAGAATGGTACGTATATCTTCTTTCGTCCGGACGACAGCCTGTTCAAGAACTATTCTTTCCATGACGAAATCGTGGAGACGATGCTCTCCAATTATACCTATCTGAACTCCGGCCTGACGATTATGTATAATGGCCGCCGTATTCGTTCGCGCAACGGCCTGGAGGATCTCCTGAACGATACGCTGACCGTGCAGCCCCTTTATCCCATTGTCCATATGAAGGGCGAGGACATCGAGATCGCTTTCACGCATACCAACCAATATGGCGAGGAGTACTATTCTTTCGTCAATGGTCAGCATACCACACAAGGTGGTACCCATCAGAGTGCCTTTAAAGAGCACATCGCCAGAACCATCAAGGAGTATTTTGATAAGAATTACGAGTACACCGATATCCGCAATGGCATGGTAGCCGCCATTGCCATCAATGTGGAAGAACCCGTTTTCGAGTCACAGACGAAGATCAAACTCGGTTCGACGCTTATGGCTCCGGGAGGCGAGACGATCAATAAGTATGTAGGCGATTTCATCAAGAAGGAGGTGGACAACTATCTTCATATCCACAAAGAAGATTGTGCCGACCTTTTGGAGAACAAGATCAAGGAGAGCGAGCATGAGCGTAAGGCTATGGCTGGTGTGACGAAGCTCGCCCGTGAGCGTGCCAAGAAGGCCAATCTCCATAATCGTAAGTTGCGTGACTGCCGTATACACTTCTGCGATGCGAAGGATGACCGGAAAGAAGAGTCGTCGATTTTCATCACGGAGGGAGATTCGGCCTCTGGCTCGATCACTAAGAGCCGTGATGTGAATACGCAGGCTGTCTTCTCTCTTCGAGGTAAACCGCTCAACTCTTTCGGCCTGACCAAGAAAGTGGTGTATGAGAACGAGGAATTCAATCTGTTGCAGGCAGCCCTCGATATCGAGGATGGTCTTGACAATCTGCGGTATAACAAGGTCATTGTGGCCACAGATGCCGATGTTGACGGTATGCACATCCGTCTGCTGATCATCACCTTCTTCTTGCAGTTCTATCCTGATCTGATCAAGAAAGGCCACGTCTACGTGTTGCAGACACCTCTGTTCCGCGTGCGCAACCGCCGTACGAAGATCAAGAATAAGAAAGTCATCGCTGAGGCAGATGCCAATCTCGGTCCCAAGGAGAAGAAAGGCGATTTCATCGTGCGTTACTGCTATACCGATGAGGAGCGCCAGCGTGCCATCCGCGATCTTGGCCCCGACCCGGAGATCACACGATTCAAGGGACTTGGAGAGATCTCTCCAGAGGAATTCGTCCATTTTATCGGTCCGGATATGCGCCTTGAGCAGGTGACGCTGCACAAGAACGACCAGGTGCAGAAGCTGCTCGAATATTATATGGGAAAAAACACCATGGAGCGTCAGAACTTCATCATCGACAATCTTGTCATCGAGGAAGATCTCCCTGAGGAGGACTCTGCGCCCTTGGATTAAGATAGAAAACAGTTATGAAATTCTCTTCTAAACGTTGCATAATGCTAGGGGTGATGCTAGCAGCAATCTGCACCCAAACATATGCGCAGCTCCGTCTCGACTTTGGACGGGAAAGTGCTTTGAGAAAGTTGTATATGGCAGAGGCAGCCATCTCTAATCTTTATGTCGACTCCGTTGATGAGGGCGCTCTGGCAGAGGATGCTATCCGTGGCATGCTCTCAAAGCTCGACCCGCACTCTTCCTACTCTACGGCCAAGGAGACTCAGTCGCTCAATGAGAGTCTCAATGGTTCGTTCGACGGCATCGGAGTCCAGTTCAACATCCAGCGCGACACGCTGTTGGTCATCCAGACCATCTCTAACGGTCCTTCAGAGAAAGTCGGCATCTTGCCGGGCGATCGTATCATCTCTGTCAATGACACGGCTATCGCTGGTGTGAAGATGGCTCAGAGTGAGATCATGCGCCGTCTGCGCGGTCCGAAGGGCACCATAGCCCATTTGGGTGTGATCCGTCGGGGCATAAAGGGTGTGTTGACCTTCGATGTCAAGCGCGACCATATCCCAGTGAAGACCATCGATGCTTATTATATGATCCGGCCTCAAATCGGATATATCCGTATTGGCTCGTTCGGTGCGACTACTTATAAAGAGTTTATGGATTGTGTGGATACACTTCGCTCGCAGGGCATGGTCGATCTGATCCTCGACTTGGAGGACAACGGCGGTGGTTATCTTCAGGCTGCCGTGCAGATAGCCAATGAGTTCCTGCAGAAGGACGATCTGTTGGTCTACACGCAGGGACGCCGTACCCGTCGGGCCGATTTCAATGCTGATGGCAATGGCCGGCTGCAGCAAGGCAGGGTATATGTCCTGATCAACGAGTTCACCGCATCGGCTGCGGAGATCGTCACGGGAGCCTTGCAGGATCAGGACCGTGGCACGGTGGTGGGACGTCGGAGTTTCGGTAAGGGACTTGTCCAGCGCCCGATCGACTTTCCCGATGGTAGCATGATGCGTCTTACCGTAGCTCATTATTATACACCTTCCGGCCGTTGCATACAGAAACCATATAAGAAAGGTGACAAGCTCAATTACGAGATGGAGCTCGATGACCGTTACAAGCATGGCGAGCTTTATTCGGCCGACTCCATCCATTTCGCCGACTCACTTCGTTATTATACGTTGCGCCAGCATCGTATCGTCTACGGCGGTGGCGGCATCATGCCTGATATCTTCGTTCCTCTCGATACGACGCAGTACACCTCGTTCCACCGCAATCTTGTGGCACGCGGCATAGTGCTCCGTCAGGATCTCAGCTTTATGGACACCCACAGAAAATCGCTTCTGGCGGCTTATCCTCATTTCTCCGATTTCATGGCCCGTTACGAGGTGCCGCAGTCGTTGATCGACTCTGTGATGGCCGAGGGCAAGAAGATGAAGATCGTCGCAAAGGACAAGGAGGAGCTTGAGAAAACCATTCCGACTCTCAAACTTCAGCTCAAGGCGCTTATCGCACGTGATCTTTGGGACATGAGCCAATATTTCCAGATCATCAATGAGGCGAATCCTATTGTAAGAAGAGCGGTTGAGGACATGACGGAGCAATAACTGATGGTGATGACCTTATATTGACAGTATACAAGCTGTTCTGTAGGGATTAATCGATCTGGTTGGCATCCGGGAAGGATATAGCTGTAACAGGTATCATCGTCCGGTGCATAGAAGAAGTCTACAGAACAAGTTCTTGATTTAATCGGCATATATCCAAGAAAAATTTGGGATATGTGCCGATTTTCCGTATCCTTATATTGTTGTCCAATAAAGCCATGTAGATGTCCTCGAAGCATGGGATGGCAGTTACTGTTCACTTTGGACAGAGAGCCTTTCATCAGGTAAGTTGATGCTAAGGCGATTTAGCGGGACAACGTTGTCAACTAATATCTTTTAAGCCTGACATACCCGGTACGGCTCATTCGCATGTATCATGACAACAAGACGAGCGGATATATCGAATCTTTTCACGTATCTGTTATGCCTGCGGTCTTGGCTGATTCTTTCACACTATTCCCGTTTTCTCAGCTTTATAATCTGGTCTATACGAGGTATCCGGAAAATGGTATTTTTATCCGTGGTCGCCATTGTTTTGTCGGGTAATATAAAAATAGTAACTTCGGAATAGGATCTTGTAGGATTTATCGTACTTTTTTTCATCGCTTGAATTTGAATTTTAATTTTATATGAAAACAATATGTTTTTATGCTCTTAATATGCTGATTGTCAACGAAGTCTTGTATATTGCAATTTTAGTCATTTCGTTTGTATGAGTATTATAATGTTTGAAAGCGTGTAAGTGATTTTAATTATTCTTGATAAAAAGTAATTAAATGTGTGGCTTTTTAATAAAAAATTACTACTTTTGCAGAGCGATTGGTTGTAGAATGAAAGTAACAGCTGAGCCTTATCGGCCTTCTGATTACAGATTGTAGGTTTACAGACATATAGTTTTCTAAAAATAAAGTGATTGATTATGAAACTAAAAAAATTACTTGTTTGTATTTTGATGACAAGCCTCGGTGGTGTGGCGTATGCAGGACCAGGCTCGGTCAGTATTGAGAAATTCAAAAAACAGCCATTGGCTTTTTGTGCAACACGACAATCCAAGAGCAATGCTGTTTTTAACAAGAAAGTGTGTCAGTCGCCGAGTTTGGTCAATACGTCAACGGCTGATTTCCAACTGAAGACTTCAACATGGGGATTCCTGACAGGTACCGACGGCTCCTCGTGGATGTTCTCTCAATCGTTTACCAAAAGCGAGGAAGACAAATACAGTTATGCAAGTTCTGATATTGTTATTTATGATCAGAATAATGTGAAGCAGTGCACGCTGAAGGTAGATGTTGACAAAAATACTTTTGTCAACAGCATTCAACCGTTCGGAACCATTACTAAAAAGTTCTTCGACAATGACGAGTCAACTTGGGAAGTAATGGTCTACCTTCACATGGTAGGCGACAGCTACAATTCAAAGGGTGAAATCCGTGTATACAACAATAAAGGGGAGCAGGTGTGCAAATATGATGCCGACAATGCCATGTTCTTCGATGCTTCACAGGGATGGGACACCTATCAACGCGTGCTTCTGGAAAAAGATGTGACCACAGAAGTAGACGGTGTCAGCAAGGATCAGATCCAGCTGAAGGTATTGAAGCCCGGTGGCTGGGAATCCGATGCCCCGATTGTGGAACACACGTTTACTGTGGATTACGACCTCGTGACCTACAGCAACGGTGCATACATGAATCCCTACCGTGTTGGAGATGACATTTATTATGTGTTGTCATATTACGAAAAACCGTATTTCGAACCGAGCGACGATGTCTATTCCGACCCGGTAGCAACGGCCGACAACCATTATATACTTGATATCTATGACAAGAATTACAATAAGGTGTCGACAATTTCTGTTCCGGTACAGGCTTCAGAAGGCGCTCTTTACGGATTCCGTTCGTTTGGCCTGTTCTCTAGTCAAGACCTTTTGGCCGGTGACTACAGCAAAGACGGGAAATTGAACGTGGTGGTCTCACAAGAGGATTATGTTGTCAGCTCGGACTCCTACATCTATTCTTTTGAAGTTTATGACCAGGATTCGAAAAAGGTAGCCCATATCGGTTCCGACATTGTTAACTGGAGCATGATGAGCGACATTGAGGGACAGTCGAAGCAGGTGGCTCTGATGCAGGATGTGGATGGTGTCGAGCAGATTCAGATGGTCGATATTCCTTCTTGTGATGAGGTCGCTACCTTCCCGGGTGTTCTTGATGGAGTGCTTTTGTCGACTAATGTAGACCGTTATCCTAAGGGTGACAGCTATCAGTATGCCTTCGGTATCGGTCAGGGATTTGCTGACGCAGACAATAATGTGATCGCTAAAATAGGCTGGTATAATAAGGACTGCTCGCTTGACCATTTTGTGGAATTCAATTTGGGTCAGGAAGGCGAATACTTTACTCCTTACATCACAGGTGCCGTGCTGAATCCGTATTTGTTCAATACCGATGACCAGCATGAATATGTGTATATCGCAAAGATAAGGAATCCGGAGACATCGACTATTGAAGCCAATCTCGTTATTGCCAATGAGAAAGGTGAGACACTTTATCAGTATCATGGCGATGAGGAAAAGGGTGACTTGAACACCTGCATGATTTACGACGAGAAGACCACGCCGAAAATGCTGGTATCATACTACAAGTATTATGATGATGAATATAATGTTGATTTGTACACTCTGCCACTTGCCAAGTTCAATGGCGGCGGCGACGGCTCGGCCAAGTCTCCTTATGTGATCTCGACCGTCGGTGATATGCAGCAAATCAAATATGGTTTGGATGCCCACTATGTGCTTGGCAACGATATTGACATGTCGGCCGGTGGCTTCTCTTGGACTCCGATTGACGACTTTAAAGGCAATCTTGATGGACAGGGCCACAGCCTGAAGAATATGAAAATCAATTCATCAAGTTACAATCTCGGTTTGTTCGGCAATGTGTATGACGAATCCGGCACAGGAAATGTCAATATAAAAAATATCAATTTCATCAATCCTGAAATTAATGTGTCGGACGACGCGATGTCAGCCGGTGTCATCTCCGGTACTTCCATGGGCCTGAATATTGATAATGTCCACGTCTATGACGCGGTTATCAACTATGAGGGAACAGGAACACCTACAATCGGCGGTCTTGTCGGTCAGTCGACACTGTATTCAAAAATATCATCCAGCTCTTTGACGAATCTGTCGATCAATGCGCCTTCAGCTATGAATGTAGGTGGTATTGTAGGTGATATGCGTACCTCGGCAGAAGTGACTGCCAGCAATGTGAGCGGTACCATTGTGGGTGGAACGAATGTCGGCGGTATCGTCGGAACATCCAGTCAGTCCACTGTAAGCAACAGCTATGCCGATGTCGACATTGTAGGCGATAATACTATCGGTGGTATTGTCGGCAATGCAACACGTGGCTTGGTTACGAACAGTTATGTGAAAGGTACCATTACGGCCAATGAGCCGAGCAATTGGGACGGCTTCTGTGTCGGTGGTGTTGCCGGTTACTTGGATTCTGACTGGACTCAGCTGTCAAGCGACTCTGCCGACCCGGTTATCTCCAATACGGTAGTGGCTTTGTCGAAGATCAATTTGAGCGATGTGGAGGCTTCGAAGAATACGGTTCACCGTATTGTCGGACGTTCACTTATTGATGAGCAGTGGAATGAAGGCGAGACTCCGACAGCAGAAAAGGGATTGGTCAACAACTATGCAAATGCTGATCTCGCTCTGCATGGTGTGGAGGCTGCCGGCAACACGACAGAAGGTGCCGATAAGAACCTGTCTGATATGGACAAGTCGTTCTTTGAAGGTATCGGATTTGCTTATGGTAGCGATGCTACTGCTCCTTGGAAGGGCGACAACATGCCGATTCTCTACTTCGAAGAAAAGGCACAGGCTATCGCTTTGGATGTTCAGGCCGTTTCTTTGAAGAAAGGTCAGACTTTCGAGTTGACGGCTACAGTATGGGGTACTGATGCAGATGCTGTGAAATTCAGTGTTTCTGATTCGGAGATATTGAGTGTCAGCGAGCCGACAGTCGATGGAAACAAGGCTGTGGTTACGGTTACATGCCTGAAAGAAGGCTCTGCTTCTGTCATTGCTTCAGCTGACGGCGTACAGGCTGCATGTACATGTACTGTTTCTGGATATTCAGGCGTTGAGTCAGTGGCTGCAGAAGGCTTGAACATCCGTTTTGATGGAAATGCCTTGACAGCCAATGGTGCTGAGAGAATTGAACTCTACAACTTGCAAGGAGAGAAGGTGGCATCTGTCACTGGTGGCTACATGGAAGTGTCGGTAGAAAGCGGCTTGTATGTCGCTGTGGCAACCGATGCGACCGGTAAGCGTGGTGTGCTGAAGATTATTGTAAAATAAGCGGTTGAAAATCACTTTTGTTTGGGGGCGTGCAAATCCGCACGCCCCTTTTTTTGTTCCGGTGTTTGCGCAGTCTTTTTAGATATCTCTTTTTCGGTTCCCTGATGAAATCCATAACTTTGCAATAAACAATTTAATCAGTATAATGATGGATACTTTGTAGATATGCTGTAAAATATAAAAAGCAATTTGAGTTTAAGGCGTATGGAGATGGCTGGGGATAGACTGCTTTGCGCTATGGATAAGGCTAGTGGAGTTGTCCTTTGAGCATAGCGAACCGTCGTAAGGCTGATGATTGATATGCCCGGACAGCGCCGGATATTCCCCCGCACGATGTTGACGGCTGTGTTAGGAGGAGATCATAGCCTGAAAGGACTCATATCAGAGAATCTTAATTCATTCTTGATCCGGATGGGAACGAAATTAGAGCGCTTTGTTAGATGTTGCGGTTAGTAGCCGTGGCAGTTAGCTTTCTCCGGCAAAAAAATAGGGCAAGGGAGGCTCTGTGCAGTGTGAGCGACTACGTATTGGTCAACGGCAAAAGGGCTGCCAGATGTAGCTAAAAAGGCGGGATACACCAGGTTGAATGGTGTTCTCCCGCCTTTTGTTGGTCAAGATCGTATGGGTTGCCCCACAGTCGTTATTTTTGTTGTTCCTCTTCTATGTCGTGGAGCATGGCGAGGGCCTTGTTCTCGCAGTCTTCCATGATCTCGCGCTCGCCAGGTCCCTTGTCGTTGATGCCACATAGATGGAGGATACCGTGGATGATTACACGGTGAAGTTCGTCCTCATAGGTCTTGTGGAAGAGATCGGCATTGGAGCGGACGGTGTCCAGAGAAATGACGATGTCACCGTTGATGCGGTCGCCCTCATCATAGTCAAAGGTGATGATGTCGGTGTAATAGTCGTGTCCGAGATATTGGATATTGGTTTCCAGAATTTTCTCGTCGCTGACGAACATATAGCCGATCTCGCCAACGCGCCGTCCGTAGGAGGCTGCTACGCGCTTGATCCATTCTGTGATCTCGCGGCGTTTGATGTCCGGCATGTCAATGCCGTCGGATTGATAAGTGATCATATTCTGCAATATTATTTTTTCTTTGGAATCATCCAGTCCGCGTCTTTATGGAAATGGATGAGTTGTCTGACAGCGGAGCTGGAGATGCTTGTCATCGTAGGATCGGCATAGAGCAGGACGGTCTCAATGCCACCCAGCCGTTGGTTGAAGTCGTTCTGTATGCGTTCGTACTCGAAGTCGGTGACGCTTCGCACACCCTTGACGATGTAGCGTGCACCGACGCGCTGTGCCAGATCGATGGTGAAGTCGGAGTAGCTCGTCACTTCGATGCGCGGATCGTCAGCATAGAGCTCACGGATGGCTCTGACGCGTTCTTCGAGGGAGAACATACATTGTTTGCCGGGGTTGTCACCCACGCCGATGACAAGTCGGTCGAAAAGGCCGACAGCACGTCGCACGATATTATCGTGCCCGATAGTGAAAGGATCGAACGATCCTACGAATAATCCGGTTTTCATCATTTGCTTTCTTCTGAGAGGATGATGACGCAGGGTAGGAGAGCCTGTCAGTCAGGATTTTGGCCCTGTTGCCTATTCAAATAGATTCTGTTGCATGATGTTGCCCTGATAAGGGTTTCTGCCGAGGTGCTCGTAAGCCAGCGGGGTGACCATTCGTCCGCGGGGTGTCCGCTTGATGAATCCCTCCATGATGAGATAAGGCTCATAGACATCCTCCACAGTGCCGGCGTCCTCTCCGATGGCCGTGGCGATGGTCGATATGCCGACCGGACCACCGCGGAACTTGTCAATGATCGTCAGCAGTATTCTGTTGTCGATCTCGTCGAGGCCATATTCGTCGATATGGAGTGCCTGAAGGGCTATCTGTGCGATGGAGTTGGTGATGGTGCCGTTGCCTTTCACCTGTGCGAAGTCGCGCACGCGACGCAGCAGGCCATTGGCGATACGTGGCGTGCCTCGCGAGCGGCGTGCTATCTCGATGGCGGCATCGTCCTCGATAGGCACTTGTAGGAGTCTGGCCGACCGTGTGATGATCTTTTTCAGTGTCTCGGGATCATAGTATTCCAAGTGCATGTTGATGCCGAAGCGGGCACGGAGGGGGGCGGTCAGCATGCCGCTGCGTGTCGTCGCACCGATGAGCGTGAAGGGATTGAGGTCAAGTTGGATGGAGCGTGCCGATGGTCCCTTGTCAATCATGATGTCGATGCGGTAGTCCTCCATGGCTGAATAGAGATATTCTTCCACGACAGGCTGCAGACGGTGGATCTCGTCGATGAAGAGCACGTCGTTGGGCTCCAGTGAGGTGAGTATGCCGGCCAGGTCACCCGGTTTGTCCAGCACGGGCCCGCTGGTGATCTTGAATCCCACGCCGAGCTCGTTGGCAATGATATTGCTCAGCGTAGTCTTGCCCAGTCCCGGAGGTCCATAGAGCAGGGTGTGGTCGAGGGGCTCGTGACGGTATTTGGCAGCCTCGACGAAGATGCTGAGGTTCTCCACTACTTGCTGCTGGCCGTTGAAGTCGGCGAAGCGCAGTGGGCGAAGTGCGTTCTCAAAGTCGCGCTCCTCTTTAGTCACGTTTTCCTCGCGTATATCGAAGTCGTCTGTCATCTCTGTTATTTTTGTGCAAAGATACGGAAAAGATCTCTAATGTAGGGAATTGGCGTTCCCGTTTTTTCGTATCTTTGCACGCATGAACGATTTCAGGAATACAATACGGGCGGTTGCCTTTGATGCCGACGATACGCTGTGGGACTGCCAGGGATATTTTGACAAGGTGGAGGAAGCCTACAGTGAGGTGCTTGCTCCTTATGCCGACGCGGTGACGGTGAGTCAGGCGCTGTTTCGCACGGAGTGCCGTAACGTGCCTCTGACAGGTTACGGATCGAAGGCTTTCGCCCTCTCGCTCATTGAGAATGCCGTCAGTGTGAGCAACGGTCAGGTGAAAGGCGAGGAGATTATGAGGATACTCGAATTGGGGTATTCGCTGTTGAGGCTTCCAGCAACACCGCTCCCGGGAGTGGAGTCCACGCTTAAGGCCTTGCACGCACAGTTGGCAACGGATGGAAAAGCACAGGCTGGCCGGGAGAAACGTCGCTATAAGCTGGCTGTATTTACCAAGGGCGAGTTGTTGGATCAGGAGAATAAGCTCCATCGTTCAGGCCTTTACGATCTGTTTGATGTCGTGGCCATCTGTAGTGACAAGACACGGGAGAGCTTTCTGCGCCTCTGCCACGAGCTGGATGTAGAGCCGTCCAGGCTGTGCATGGTGGGCAATTCACTGAAAAGCGACATCGCGCCGGCGCTCGCCATCGGCGCCAAGGCCATTCATATTCCGTTCTTTACCACGTGGAAGCACGAGGAGGCGGAGCCGATCGACGATCCTCGGCTCCGTACGATCAGTAAGTTCGAGGACTTGCTGACATTGTTGTAGTTTCTAGGGAAGGGTATGAGACTTGTGATGATACTGCCGGACGAAATAGCGGTAAGGATCCCGCCCATTCTCCGGCGACTGTCTGACGGTCTTTCCATTGATGAATGCCGTTGCATTTGACAGCTTGACGTGCCGGGATACATCCTTGTGAACTACCTCATCAATGGGGTGTCTGCTGGCGATAGGGCAGCGTCTGCTCGCTTAGGTGATAAGGCAGCGTATGGTTTGAATCACGTTTATAAAAACATTCGGGAAACATTTTCTGTACATTGGGCAGAAAATGTTTCCCGAAGATATCTTTTGAGATCAATTCTCATGTATTTTTATCCGGCCGTCGGTTCTCACAGGGTGTCTTTCCGTTTTTCGGCCGTCGGCCTGTTCTTCCATTCCTCAGCGAATCGTCTGACGCCGTGACGTATGGATCGTAGACCGAACAGCTCATAGGGCAGGCTGCTGATAGCCATCCATTGGCAGTCGGCTGCATCGTCGGCAGCTTTGAGGGACGACAGGTCATGAACTTCGCAGAAGAAAAAACTGTCGAGCGTGAAGATGTTGATTCCCGAATAGGGATAGACATTGGGCTGTGAGAAGAGATACTTGGCCTTGTCGACAGTCAGTCCGGTCTCTTCCAGCACTTCACGTCTGACACCCTCCTCGGCCGTCTCGCCGATTTCTGAAAAGCCGCCGGGGAGATCCAGCGTACCCTTAGCCGGCTCGCGGCCTCGGGTAAGCACGAGCAGTTCATCGTTCTCATTGACGATGAGGGCCACATAGGCAGCGGAAGCGTTCATGAAATATTCGAAGCCACAGTTGCCGCACCGCTTGCTCTGCGGTGAGGATTCTGTGAAGTCGCTGCTGCCGCATCGTGGGCAATATCTGAATTTCTCGAGTGGGTGCATCAGAGCAGGGCTTTGATTTCAGCGTCTATGTCCTTGATCTGTACGTCACGCTTCTGGAGCGTATTGTTACGGTCGATGAGGAAGAAGGTAGGCAGCTGCTGCACGTTGTATTGTGTAAGTACATTCGACTGCAGGCCGTTGGCGTCACGCACCGTGATCCAAGGCAGTGCGGCGGTGGACTCTTTCCAGAAGTGCTCGTCAGGATCGACGGACACCTGATAGATCTCCAGCCCCTGGGCATGATACTTGTTGTAGAGCGAGCGGAGCCACATGTTGTGCTTCACCGATCCGTCGGTCTGGAAGACATTGAAGTCGAGCAGTACGACTTTTCCCTTCAATGCCGTCAGGCGGCGTACCACACCCTTATTGTCGGGCAGTGCAATCTCCAGTACACCCGTTGTCGTCACCTGTGAGGGACTGAGTGTTTGGGCTTGTTGTGCCTGTACGATGCGCAGGTTCTTCATGCCTTCGATGGCGATGTTATGAAGGTTTTCTCCGCGGACGGTACTGGGATAGTAGGTGTCCCATGAGGTAGCCACGGCGGCAAACACCTTCACGTCGTCTTTCGAAGAGCGGGGATTGAAGATGAGCATCGGTTGTCCCTGATAGGTGATGGTCTGGAAGAGGGCATAGTAGGAGTATGCCTTCATCGGCTCACGGTAGATATAGTCGTGCTTCACCTTATTTTTATAAGCTGTGAGGAGCTTTGACACAGAGTCGGCTTCTATCTGATAAGAGATATTCGGGTTCCTCTGCACGGCATCGACCTGTCCTTGAAGCTGCATCTGCATAAGGGCCAGCTCACGCACCTTGTCACATTCGGCAGAGCCTTCTACGGTATATCCTGTTGACATCGTGGGATAGGAGGCTTTCACGGTGATCTGTTCGGTGGAGTCGATGGCAATGTTGACGATCTGACGGCCGATGCGCAGGCGGTAGAATTCAGGGTTGGCCGGCGCCTCGGCAGAGAAAGTGAACGAGCCGTCGTCGGCCAGTTTCACAGAGTCGATGGTCTCAGGACCGTTCAGTCCCATGTTTTCAAAATAGAGCAGCGAGTCTTTTGCGTCGCTGATCTGTCCGGATACTTTGAATTTTTTCTCGGTGCAGGAGCCTAAGGCGAGAAAAGCCAGCAACAGCGTAGCCGATGTAAGCAGATGAGACAGTTTCATTTCTTTATTCTGATCTTTCGTTATTTTCTTGTTTGTCTGCAAAGTTACGACTTTATAGCCAAAATGACGGTCAGGCAGCAAGAAAATCTGTAAAAAAACGAAAAATATTCTTTGGTGTTATATATAATAGGTAACTTTGTCGCTGTTTTAGCCAATGGATGTTGTGCTCCGTTGTACAGCGTCTCATCGGCAATATTTCAGATGTTTGATAAAACAATAAGTTTTTTATTTTTAGATGAACGTAATTACAAAAACCGTTCAATTGCCAGATGGAAGAACCATCTCAATTGAGACCGGAAAGGTTGCGAAGCAGGCCGACGGCGCAGCAGTGCTGCGTATGGGCAACACTGTTCTGCTTGCCACTGTTTGCGCAGCCAAAGAGGCAGTTCCGGGTACAGACTTCATGCCTTTGCAAGTTGATTATCGCGAGCAGTATTCTGCTGCAGGCCGTTTCCCCGGTGGTTTCACCAAGCGCGAAGGCAAAGCAAACGATGATGAAATCCTAACCTCCCGACTGGTGGACCGCGCACTGCGTCCCCTTTTCCCTTCTGACTATCACTGTGAAGTTTATGTGCAGGTGATGTTGCTGTCTGCCGACGGCAAGGATCAGCCTGATGCACTGGCCGGCTTTGCCGCTTCAGCTGCCATGGCTTGCTCTACCATCCCCTTCGAATACACCATCTCTGAGGTGCGTGTGGCACGTATCAATGGTGAATATGTCATCAACCCCACCTTCGACCAGATGGCCGACGCCGACATGGATCTGATGGTCGGTGCCACCAAGGACAACATCATGATGGTGGAAGGCGAGATGAACGAAGTGTCTGAGCAGGATCTGATCGGTGCTCTGAAGGCTGCCCACGAGGCTATCAAGCCGATGTGTGTGCTCCAGGATGAATTGGCTAAGGAGCTGGGCACAGACAAGAAGCGCGAGTATGACGACGAGATCAATGACGAGGATCTGCGCAAGCAGGTGAAGGACGAGCTTTATCAGCCCGTATATGAGGTGAACGAGAAGGCGCTTCCCAAGCAGGAGCGTCAGGATGCGTTCGATAAGATCCTGGCCGACTTCCTGGAGAAGTACGATGCCGCTCACACCGATCTTTCCGAGGACGACCTCGAGGAGAAGCATGCTGAGGCTACCCGCTATTATGCCGATGTGATGCGCGATGCCATGCGTCGTCTCATCCTCGATGAGGGCCGTCGTATGGATGGCCGTAAGCTCGATGAGATCCGCCCCATCTGGTGCGAGGTGTCTCCGCTGCCCATGCCTCACGGAAGCTCTATCTTCCAGCGTGGTGAGACGATGTCGCTCTCTACCTGTACACTGGGTACGAAGCTCGATGAGAAGCTCGTCGACGACGTGCTCACACGCGGTTATCAGCGTTTCCTGCTCCACTACAACTTCCCGCCGTTCTCTACGGGTGAGGCTAAGGCACAGCGTGGTGTAGGCCGTCGTGAGATCGGACACGGACATCTGGCATGGCGTGCCCTGAAGGGTCAGATCCCTGCCGACTTCCCCTACACGGTACGTCTGGTGAGCCAGATCCTCGAGTCGAACGGATCTTCGTCAATGGCTACCGTGTGCGCCGGTACGCTCGCGCTGATGGATGCCGGTGTGCCCATTAAGAAGCCCGTCTCGGGTATCGCTATGGGTCTGATCCACAACCTCGGTGAGGAAGGCTATGCAGTGCTCTCCGATATTCTCGGCGATGAGGACCACCTGGGTGATATGGACTTCAAGACCACCGGTACGCGTGATGGTCTGACAGCCACGCAGATGGATATCAAGTGCGATGGTCTGTCTTATGAGATCTTGGAGAAGGCCCTCATGCAGGCAAAGGCCGGCCGTGAGCACATCCTCAACAAGATGATGGAGACCATGTCGGAGCCCCGCAAGGAGCTGAAGCCTCAGGTACCGCGTATCGAGGCCTTCGAGATCCCCAAGGAGTTCATCGGTGCTGTAATTGGCCCGGGCGGAAAGATCATTCAGCAGATGCAGGAGGATACGGGTGCGACGATCACTATCGACGAGGCCGATGGTGTAGGCAAGGTGCAGGTGAGCGCTCCTAACAAGGAGAGCATCGATGCTGCTCTGTCAAAGATCAAGGCTATCGTGGCTGTACCTGAGGTAGGTGAGGTGTACGAAGGCACTGTTCGCTCAATCATGCCTTACGGTTGCTTCGTAGAGATCCTTCCTGGTAAGGACGGTCTGCTCCATATCTCTGAGATCGACTGGAAGCGTCTCGATAAGGTAGAGGATGCAGGTATCAAGGAAGGTGACAAGATCAAGGTGAAGCTCCTTGAGATCGATCCCAAGACAGGTAAGTACAAGCTCTCTCACCGTGTGCTCATCCCCAAACCAGAGGGGTATCAGGAGCGTGAGCGTCGTCCTCGCGGCGAGCGTCGCCCCCATCGCGACAACAACCATGAGGAGCGTGGAGAGCGCCGTCCCCGTCGCTTCGAGCATACAGGCAGCGACTTCTCAGACAAGCTCGATCACAACGATTAATCGAATTCTCTGATAGTTTTATATATGTCAGCCCTGCAGTCCATTTGGTCTGCAGGGCTTTTTTGTTTTGTACGGCAGATGTTCTTGTAGAGGGCGCGGGAACATTATAGGGAGGTAAGGAATAGTATGAAAGTAAACACTTATTAACTAAATTGTATAAATTTCATAGTTAGTGTTAAAATTAACGATTCTTAGAAATAAATGTTTGGCATCTAATGGCTTTCCGATTATATTTGCAGCCTGAATATTAAGATTAATCCTATAAAAATAAACACTATGAAGGAATTGAAAGGTACAAAGACAGAACAGAATTTGATGGCAGCTTTTGCAGGTGAGAGCCAGGCTCACACCAAGTATCAATACTATGCTTCCAAGGCTAAGAAGGACGGTTATGAGCAGATTGCGGCTCTCTTCACTGAGACGGCCATGAACGAGAAGGAGCATGCAAAGCTCTGGTTCAAGTATCTCCATGGTGGCAGCGTTCCCACGACGACCGATAACTTGGCTGATGCCGCAGCCGGTGAGAACTACGAGTGGACGGATATGTATGCCGGCATGGCAAAGGAAGCTGAGGAGGAAGGATTCACGGAGATCGCTGCTAAGTTCCGTATGGTGGGCGAGATCGAGCGTCATCATGAGGAGCGCTATCGTAAGCTGTTGGAGAATATCCAGGGCGATCTGGTATTCTCGCGCGACGGCGACCGTATGTGGAAGTGCCGTAACTGCGGACACATTGTTGTAGGCAAGAGCGCTCCAAGTGTTTGTCCTGTATGTGCGCATCCGCAGAGCTATTTCGAGATCAATAGCGAGAACTATTAATCTCTTTCATCTGATTGTGAACCATAAAGGGGAGGCTGCTATACTGCAGCCTCCCCTTTATGGTTCCTATATGATTGTCCTGTTGATTGTACGGGTGGAAGACGTGGCTTGTGCCGTTGCCTACTTTCCGTCTTGCCGCGTGACGATCCATGCGCTCAGTAGTACAAGGAGAAGGGCGACGGGCTTGTCCCATGTGAGTCGGTCCTGGCCGATGCAGATGGCGACGAGGGAGGCGACGATGGGCTGAAGGTTGGTGTAGATGCTCACCGTCGTCGTCTTGATGTAGCGGAGGGCAAAGGGGATGGCAAAATAGCCGTAGACGGTGGCCAGAAGGACGATGAATGCCATCTCCAGTATGCCGGTCCACAACGGTGAGGAAGGGGCGCCGGCTGCCGGAGAAACGGCAGAAAAGAGAGGTGCCGTGGTGAGCTGTTCCCAGGAGAAGGGCAGCATGACGATGGCTGAGGCCAGGAATATCCATTTCATTTGCGTCACCGCACTGTAGCGTGCCGATATGCTGCGTGTGATGATCAGGTAGACAGCCCATGTGAGCAGGCTCAGGACAGCGAGGAGGATGCCCAGCCGGTCGTTCTTTCCACTGCCGCTCTGCCAGTTTATGAAGACCATCAGCAGGGCGCCGATGATACCGATGGCGACGCCCAGGGCTCCTTTGGCGGTGATGCCTTCGCGGATGAAGAGGGCGGCACAGAGCATGGTGGCTACCGGCGTGAGGGTGGCGATGAGTGAGAAGTAGACGGGCGTGGTATAGGTGAGTGCCCAGGCGGTGAGCGTCTGCGACACGACGACGCCGATCAGTCCGCCGCCGATGATGATGGCAAGATCCTTGGCTGGTACGTGCTCACGTGGTAGAAATAAGGAGATGATCCAGAAGATGAGCGCGGCGCCCGCACAGCGTGTTTCCATATAGGCTAGTGGTCCGATCCAGTTGGCCAACAGAAGGGCTGTGACGGGAACGCCGAGACCGAAAATAGTATTGGCCGTCAGGACGGCCGCATGGCCTTCAATCTGATGTATCTTCATTCTTTGTGTGCGTTAAGTGTGATGAGGGGTGAAAAATAAAAAGTAGCAAAGTCCCGGAGAGATGGTAGAACAGCTCGTCAAGACTGGTAATCCATTTGTTTGAATATGCCCGTAAAAGGGCTTTTGAGCGTCTTATTGCAGCCACAGCACGGCTTCGTTGCCTTCGTTAAAGAGAAGATCGAGGATGCTGAGGTTGGGCAGGAATCCGTTTTTCTGCCGGAACACCTGATAATATGGCTTTGCCATGAATGACGGGTCATCCATGGGGTGCTTGGGGCGTATCGCCTCACGGAAATCGTCGGCCTCACAGCCTTCTGGCATCAGCGCCTTGGGTGTGTCGCCTGCGGTTGTCTCCACGGGGCGGATATAGTCGTCGCTGAGCCGGATGTCGGGCGTTATGTCGAGCAGTTCGCACATTTTACGGACGATCCGTAGATTGAAGTCGAAGAGTCCTTCTTCGGTGGATGGCTCCTCAAAAAAGTCTTTCAGATCATCGGCGTAATATTCAAAGAACGGACTCTCGTTGTAGGCCGAGCAGAGAGCTTGCCAGTGCAGATGGCGCCAGTGTCCATGTCCGCTCACGGCGATGTCGCGCATGAGGGTCTTGGTCTTGTTGCCGGCAGCCGTTACCGGTACGGTCAGCGCTTGCGTGCCTTGTGTCGTGGCGATGACGCAACGGTTACGGTAGGTCTGTTTGATGAAGTGCTCGTTGCGTTCCAGGATGATGTGATCGTAGCGCGACAGTTTCTGATACCATTGCACCGGTCCGAAATAGGTAGAAGAGAGGATTGCTGTGCTTACCATGGCAGATGAAAAATGCGGTGGGCTGAGCCCACTACTTGGTGAAGATGTACGAGCTGCCGTCCTTTACCTGTCGTGACCAGATAGAGCTTGCAGTCGAGGCTGCCGCAACGTTCGCAGCAGCGCACGGGGATGACGTAGCGTCCGTGACGCATGAGGATGGTGTCTCCGGGAACGGCGGTCACCTGTCCGATCATGAGTGAGGTCGAGTCGACGGCAACAGCCTGCAGCCGGGGATCCATGTTGGTGCTGTCTTGGCCTGTGGCAGGCCAGTCGGCAGGATGAAAGACCATCAGATCGCCGCGGCGGAAGGTGTGCTTCCCCACCTTGTTGACAAGCACGCGGTCACCTGCCCGGAGCGTCTGGCCCAGGTCGGCAGTCACCGTGCTGACGGTGTAGAAGTACGTGCGTATCACAACGACCACGAGGGCCGCTATGATGATCGTCGCAATGGTCTTGATCAGCTGCTTCATTTATTGAAAGCCATTGAGCCGGCGTGCTGGAAAGCGGGTCGCCCTCGTCTCCTCGTCGGAAGACAGATGGCATCGGCAGACCTGCTCTCCAGTTCACCGGCTCATTTGCTTATTTGATATTGTCTACGAGTTTGAACAGTCGGTGCCAGCGGATGCCGCTGAAGCCGTTCTTGTCGGGATCGTGGCTCCACCAGATGAAGATGGGCTTGCCTACGATGTGGTCTTCGGGAACGAAGCCCCAGTAGCGTGAGTCGGCAGAGTTGTGGCGGTTGTCACCCATCATCCAGTAGTAGTCCATCTTGAACGTGTAGCTGTGGGCCAGCTTGCCGTTGATGTAGATCTGTCCGTGTTGCACTTTCAGGTCATTGCCTTCATAGACACGGATGGGACGCTCGTAGATGGCGATATTGTTCATGTCGAGCTGGACAGTGGCGCCTTTCTTCGGAATCCATATAGGACCGTAGTTGTCGCGTGTCCATCCGGTCACCATGTTGCGCGGATAGAGGTCGCCTGTCGTGGCGTCTGTGTTCAGTCGGATGCTTTGTACCAGGTCGCTACGTTTTTTCAGTGCTTTCGCTGCTGTGGCAGTGAGGGGCAGGCAGCCGCTCTGATTGAGCATCGTGAGGTCTTCCATCGAGATGCCGAGCTGGTCGATGAACTCTTCGGGCAGCTGCCGGCGCAGTTTCACATAATAAGTGTACTGCACATTGTCAGGCTCTTTGTTGGGCTTTCCGTCAAGGTAGATGATGCGGTTCTTGATCTGCAGCGTCTGACCAGGCATACCGACACAGCGTTTCACATAGTTCTCGCGCCGGTCGACGGGACGGTGGTCGATGGATCCGAACTCATTGGGGTTGGAGGCTATATAGGCACGGCCCATGGCATAGACCTGTGCGAAATAGTCGAGCTGCTGCTGGCGGTTGAGCAGGGCAGGATCCACGGGGTTGGCGTTGTTCTGCTCATAGAGCTGCTCGCCGCAGTCGTACACCAGTGAGTAGTAGTCCATCTGCGTATATCTGGCGTCTGTGACGATAGTGTCACCGGCAGGATAGTTGAACACGACGATGTCATTGAGCTTCACGTGTCCCAGACCCTTCACGCGGCGGTAGTCCCACTGCGGCCATTCGATGTAGCTCTTGCAGTTGAAAATGGGGAGAGTATGCTGTGTGAGCGGCATGGTGAGCGGCGTCTGTGGGATGCGGGGGCCATAGCTCAGCTTCGAGACGAAGAGATAGTCGCCTGTCAGCAGCGATTTCTCCAGAGAGGAAGAGGGGATGACGTAGTTCTGGAAAGCATAGAGGTTGATGAAGTAGACGGCCACCAGGGCGAACACCAGCGCATCGACCCAGCTCATGATGAAGCGTACGGGCCCTTCGGCCTCTTTCCACCATGTCCAGCGGATTTTCTTTGTGATATACGCATCGTAGATGAAGGGCACGACGATGAGGCCCAGCCAGCTCTTCACCCAGATGAGGAAGGCCAGATAGAGCACTATGACGACGCAGAACTTCGTCCACTGCTTCTTCATGTTCAGTTTTTGCTTTTCTTTGTCGATCATAACTTAGAATTTAAACAGATCACTGGTAGTCAGCAGCCCTTTGTGCTCTTTGGTATATTCGGCGGCGAGAACGGCTCCGAGCGCGAAGCCCTTACGCGAATGGGCGTCATGGGTGATGGTGATGCAGTCGGCCTCCGAGTCGTAGCTGATCGAATGGATGCCGGGCACCTCCTCGTGACGGATGCTGTCGATGAGCAGCTCATCCTGGGCATGCTCCTCACTGCCTTCCACACGTCCGTCGTCCCATCTCGTCGTTCCTTTCTTCCAGTCGTTCTTACGGTCGAGGCGGTCGACGATCTGCTCGGCCAGTGTGATGGCTGTGCCCGAGGGGGCGTCAAGCTTGTGGATATGATGCGTCTCGGTCATCTTCACATCGTACTGGGGGAACTGGTTCATGATCTTTGCCAGATACTTGTTGACGGCAGAGAAGATGGCCACGCCGATGGAGAAGTTGGAAGCCCAGAAGAGCGTCTGGCCCTCTTCGTTGCAGAGGCGCTCCACATCGGTCTTATGGTCTTTCATCCAGCCGGTAGAACCGCTCACCACCTTCACGTTGTGGGCAAAAGCCTTCAGATAGTTGCCATAGGCAGCTGTGGGGTTGGTAAACTCAATGGCCACATCGGCCGAGGCGAATTCGGGAGAGTTAAAGTCTTGCTGATTGTCCACGTCAATACGGCAGACAATCTCATGGCCACGCTCAAGGGCGATCTGCTCGATCATCTTGCCCATCTTGCCGTAGCCGATCAATGCTATCTTCATAAGTAATATGTATTAATACAACTGCAAAGATAAAACTTTTCGCTCGTTCCGCCCTGACTTTCAGGCTTAAATTATTCAAAAAGCAGGGTTTATCGCCGGGGAATGACAGGAAATTGGAATGATGAAATAAAAACAAAGATAATAACGGATCTGCCCATAGAGAATTTGTCTGTCCTCAACGGCATTAGCAGGCCGGCGGATGTCGCCCTGTCGCCGGGCGGTCTGCCGCCCGTGTCGAAGGCGTTGGGGACTGCATAGGGACAGAGTGACGGATGGGTTGCCGGAAAAGGGAGCAGGCGCCGGGCCTGCCTGTACAAGAAATGTTTGCGGTCTGTGATGACTGGCCGAATAATTATAGGCGGCGCGGGCTGGCCTGATGGATTTTTCCCGGAGGGGAGGGTTGCGCGGGTGTCCTTCCGGCCGTCTGTCGGATTATCCCGGTCCGGGACGGAAAAAGTGGGGATGAGGCGTGGCGGGCCAAAAAATCCTATCTTATCTTCTTGCGGTGGTTCGGAAAATATTCTATCTTTGCAAATATATAGCCGATGACAGTTCCGGGCCTTTCTGCGCCGTTGGAAAGGCAGGGCTCCGGACTGTCGCCGTGTGAGAGGCCATTTGCGGGAGCAGGAGCGTAAGGGTCGGGAGATATCCGATGGATGAGAGACGATGCAGGCATCTTCGGCAGGCAGTATTGTCGTTCCTCCCTGTGTCCTGCATACGGGCGGCACGGCTTATCCTAATACGAAGATTATGACGAAAGGAAAAGGAGATTCCGAGTTTATCCTGCATTATTGCTGGCGGCACAGGCTGTTGCCTCTGCAAGGATTGCAAACTACTGACGGACGGTCTGTCGAGGTGATAGACCCCGGTCTGCACAATGATGACGCCGGCCCCGACTTCTTCAATGCAAAGTTGAAGATCGACGGCATGCTGTGGGTGGGCAATGTGGAGATTCATGGCCGTTCGTCCGACTGGTACCAGCACGGACACGACCGCGATCCGCGCTATGACAATGTGATCCTGCATGTCGTACGCTATGCCGACCGTGCTGTCGTCACTCACGGTGGCCAGTCTCTGCCCCAGGTGCAGATCGATGTGCCGGCTGCTGTCAGGACACAGTATGAGGAGTTGATGGAGGCAGACAAATATCCTCCCTGTTATAAGGTCATTCCTGGCTTGGATAAGCTGACGGTCCATTCGTGGATGAGCGCGCTGGAGGCCGAACGGCTCGAACAGAAGACGCAGGCCATTGTCAGGCGTGTCGGACAGTGTGACGGCGACTGGGAGTGGGCCTACTTCGTCACGCTGGCGCGCTGCTACGGCTTC
>ERZ779981.120-NODE-120-length-46544-cov-4.20826_pt1 | contig 46544 bp, 28 predicted proteins | sample MGYA00511182_ERZ779981 | MGnify/ENA primary metagenome ERZ779981 (study PRJEB29588, sample SAMEA2149539) | human gut metagenome | biome: human gut; feature: human-associated habitat; material: faeces | place: Denmark | collected 2008/2010 ... | reverse complement strand
CCATCGGGATGCTGGCCAGTTCCAGTCCCACGTAGAAGAGGATAAAGCTTCCGGCGCTCACCATGAAATACATTCCCAACAGGGTGCTCAGGGTCAGCATGTAGAACTCACCAGCTTTGTGGCGCGTGTCTTCGCGTGACAACCACTGGCCCGACTGCAGGAATACGAGCAGCGTGCCGGCGGTCAGGATGGTTTTTACTACAGATGCCATCGGGGTGGCATGATACATTCCTCCGAAGGCCTCTCCGCTGGTCGGAACGAGGTTCAGGGCCAGTTGCACCACCATCAGCACGCAAGCCATGTACTGGAGCGGCTTGTGGCTGGGCGTCTTCATGATCAGGTCGGCCAGCAGCAGGAGGAGGATAATGGCGACCAGGCTGATTTCAGCCTGCATAGTAAATAATTCGCTCATATAATTTCTTTTTATTTGTTATCGGATAAGTTGGCTGATAATCGGTTCTACGCTTCCGCTGATGAGGTGGCTCACCCAGTAAGGAGCCAGTCCCAGTCCGGCTACGGCCACGATCAGGCAGATCACGGCAAAGCGTTCATCCCAGGTGGCATCGGTCAGTTTCAGGTGCTCCGGGTTCTGGCAGGTGCCATACAGGATTTTTCCGATTACACGCAGGATGTAGACCGCCGTGATGACGATGCTCATCGTGGCGATGACGGTGCAGGTGCGGTGGAAGAGATCAGGATGCTGGAAGGAGCCGACGAACACGGTCATTTCGGCCACGAATCCGCTCAGCCCCGGCAGACCCAAGTTGGCCAGACCGGCAATCACATAACCTACGGAGAGGAACGGCATGATTTTCATCAGTCCGCTCAGCTGGCGTACGTCACGGGTGTGCGTACGTCCGTAAATCATACCGATGAGGGCGAAGAACAGGGCCGTCATCAATCCGTGGCTCAGCATCTGCAGGATGGCACCCGTCGCACTCACGCGGGTCATCATCAGCAGGGCGAACAACACCAGTCCGCAGTGGCTCACGGAAGAGTAGGCGTTGATGTACTTCAGGTCGGTCTGTACCACGGCGCTGAAGGCACCGTACACCACGGAGATGGTGGTCAGCACCAGGAAGAAGTCGCCCCAGATGGCGGCTCCGGTCGGCATCAGGTACATCGCGATACGGAAGCATCCGTAACCTCCCAATTTCATCAAAACACCGGCGTGCAGCATACTTACGGCCGTCGGGGCGGAAGCATGACCGTCGGGGCTCCAGGTATGGAAGGGGAAGAGGGCACCCAATACGCCGAATCCCAAGAAGACCATCGGGAAGAAGATGCGCTGCATCTCGGTCGGTATCTGGTGTTTCACGATTTCCAGGATGTTCATCGTCTCGGCACCGGCTCCGTAGTAGATGCCTAAGATACCGATCAGCAGGAAGGCAGAACCACCCATCAGCATCAGCGTCAGCTTCATGGCGGCATATTCCTTGCGGCCGCTTCCCCATACGCCGATGAGCAGGTACATCGGAATCAAGGCTACCTCATAGAACATGAACATGGTGAACAGGTCGGTCGAGATGAAGAAACCAAACACACCGGTGCTCAGCAGGGTGAACCACAGGAAGTATTCCTTGGTGAGGGGTTTCAGCTTCCAGGAAGCAAATGTACCGGTAAATACGATGATGGAACTCAGCAGCAGCATGACCACCGAGATGCCGTCCACTCCGACGGAATAGCAGATGTGAAGCGGGGCGTACCACGTGATGCTGTCTGTGAAAAGCATCTCAGCCGTGGCTCCGGCATGGCGCTGTCCGATATAAGACACCGTGAGGTAGGCGGCAAGCACCAACAGGATGGACGAGCCGGCCACCATCACTCCTCTGACCTGATTGACGTTGCGGGCAATCCACAGTCCTAACAGCATCAGCAGAGGTATCAATACGAAAAGACTTAATATATTCATACGTTATAGATTCTTCTTTGTTAGTTCAGCAGCAAGATGATTGTCAGTACAATGATTCCTGCCAGGAAATAATGAGTGTACGTCTGGATTTTACCGTTCTGTATCGGCTGTACGGTTTCTCCGGCGGCGTTGGTGCTCCAGGCCATGAAGTTCATGAACTGGTCGATGACGTGGCGGTCGAACCATGCCAGCGGAGTGGATACGCAGCGGAAGATGATTTTCTTGGTGACGAACAGCCAGAGCTCATCCATATAGAAACGCTTGTAGGCCGCACGGTGCAGGGTACTGAAACGCTGTGCCAGCATTTCGGGTACAGGCTGTTTTTCGCGGGCATACATCCAGGTGGCCAGGGCGATGGCGATGACGGCAATGATGATGCTGGTGCCGGCCACTCCCCAGTCGAGGTGAATGTCGTAGGCATGTCCGTTGGCAGAAACGAAGTGTCCGAAAGGAATGAATCCGGCTACGATCGTCACCAGTGCCAGGAACATCAGCGGGAAGGTCATGGTCAGCGGACTTTCATGCGGCACGTGGTGTGCATGCAGTTCCTTGTTTTCCTTGCCCCAGAAGATACAGTAGTACAGACGGAACATGTAGAAGGCAGTCATTCCGGCGATAATCGTCATGATCCATCCGATGACCGGGCTGTACTGGAAGCAGGCCGTCAGAATCTCGTCCTTGGAGAAGAATCCGGAGAACGGAGGAATACCGGCGATGGCCAGACAGGCAATCAGGAAGGTGATGTGGGTAATCGGCATGTATTTGTGCAGACCGCCCATGGTTTCCATCTCGTTGCTGTGTACGGCGTGGATGATGCATCCGGCACCCAGGAAGAGCAGGGCCTTGAACATGGCGTGCGTGAACAGGTGGAACATGCTGGCCATGTAACCCAAACCACCCTCGTGCGGGTCGGCTGCGGTGCAAACACCCAGTGCTACCATCATGAAACCAATCTGTGAGATGGTAGAGAAGGCAAGCACACGTTTGATATCACTCTGTGCGCAGGCTACGCTGGCAGCATAGAAGGCAGTGAAAGCACCTACCCAGGCTACGATGTGCAGGGTGTGGGGCGCATAACCGATGAACAGCGGGAACATGCGGGCTACCAGGTACACCCCGGCTACCACCATGGTGGCGGCATGAATCAGGGCAGATACTGGAGTCGGACCTTCCATGGCATCCGGCAACCAGATGTGCAACGGGAACATGGCACTCTTACCGGCACCACCTACGAACATCAGTCCCAGTGCCCGCGGCAGTACCATTCCAGCCTGCATCAGACGTTCCGTACCGGGATTGAAGGTGAAGGTCTGCATGTAATATCCGTAAATCAGGATACCGATCAGGAAGCCCAAATCGGCAAAACGGGTCACGATAAACGCTTTCTTGCTGGCAGCAATGGCTTCCGGCTTGGTGTAGTAGAAACCGATGAGCAGGTAGGAAGACACACCCACCAGCTCCCAGAACACGTACATCTGGAAGATGTTGGTGGCAACCACCAGTCCCAGCATGGAGAAGGTAAACAGCGACAGGAAGGCGTAATACCGCTGGAAGCCCACCTCTCCTTTCATGTAACCGAAAGAATAGATGTGTACCATCAGGGAAACGGTGGAGATGACCACCAGCATCATGACGGAAATCGGGTCCAGCAGGATACCCATGTCAATATGAAGCGATGAAGTGAACGGCAGCCATTCGATGTTCCACGGGGTCAGCGTAGGGTAGAGACCTTCCGCAGTACGTGGAGCCGTGAAATAGCTGAATGCCGTCAGATAGCTCAGTACGGCCACCACTCCCAGTGAAAGTGTGCCGATGGCGCCCGCCACGCGATGAGGCATTTTCATGCCGGCCAGTGCCAGAAGCAGGAAGCTCAGCATCGGGAGGGCAAGTATCAGAATTGTATAATCCATAAGCAATTGAATAATGTATAAGAAAGTTATCCTTTCAAATCGGTTATATCATCGGTAAGCACCTGTTTCAGGTTGCGATACACATTAATAATGATGGCGATGGCCACGGCGGTTTCGGCAGCGGCGATGGCTATTCCGAACAGGCTGAAGAAGTGTCCCTCCAGTTGTCCGGGGAAAAGATAACGGTTGAATACCGCGAAATTGATGTTGGTCGCATTGAGCATCAATTCTACTGAAATCAGCAGGGCCAGCAGGTTCTTGCGGGTGAAGAAACCATAGATGCCGCAGAAAAGCATGACGGTGCTGATGACGAGGTAGTGAACTACATGAATTTCTATTTCCATAATCTTACTGTATTATTTTTCTTTGCGTGCAATCAATATCGCACCAATCATACAAGCTAACAACAATACGCTGACGGCCTCAAACGGCAGGACGAACTGGTACTTGTCGGTACCAATCAACGCGTGTCCGATCTGGTCGACCGGAAGTTCCACTCCCTGTGGAATCAGGTTCAGGGCAAAGCCGTTGGTCATGACCAGGAAGAGCACCAGCACGGCTCCCACCACGGTGGTAATCAGCACGCTGATGAGTTTGGCCCGGTTTTGCCGGTATTTCATATTCTTGTCCGACTGGGTCAGCAAGATAGAGAACACATACAATACCACGATACCTCCGGCGTACACCATCAACTGGACCGCACTCAGGAAGGTGTAGCCCAGAATTCCGTAGATGGCTCCTGTGCCGAAGAGCACGAACAGCAGGTAAGTGGCTGCACGCAGCAGTCTTCCTGTAGTGACAGCCAGAATGGAGCTGACAATGATACAGGCACCTACGATATAAAATACGATTTCTTGAAGTGATAGACTCATATCCGTTTCGTTTTATTTATTTCTTGTTGAGTGTCATTACGAGTTTCTCTTTCTGGAATACTGCGTTTTCGAAGTCATTCGTGAATCGGATGGCATCGTGCGGGCAGGCATTGACGCACAGCATGCAGAACATGCAGGAGCCGAGGTTATACTCGTATTTCACCAGTACTTTTTTCTTCTTGCCGTCTTCCGTCTCGCGCATTTCCGTGGTCAGGCGGATGGTGCCGTTCGGACAGTTCATCTGGCACAGGCCGCAGGCGATGCAACGGTTGTTGCCGTTTTCATCGACCGGCATTTCGAGCATGGCTCTGTGGCGTTCCGGAATATGGAGAGTGGTATGGCGGTTTTCCGGATACTGTTCGGTTATTTTCTTCTGGCAGAACACCTTTATGGAGGTGCGCATACCTACCAGCAGACTCTTTACTCCGCTGACGTATCCTTTCAAATATTCTTCCAATGCATTCATATTCAAAAATTTTTAATCAAAATGTCAGGCCGCACACTTTGCATACGGTCATCAGTAACAAAACCACCAGTGACAGCGGCATCAGATATTTCCACTCCAGGGTGAGCACCTGGTCGATACGCAGACGCGGGAAGGTCCAGCGAATCCACATCAGCAGGAAGACGATGAGGAAGGTCTTTCCCATGAACCAGACAAAGCCGGGGATGTAGTCCATCACCAGGTTCAGGCCGTCGAGTCCGGCAATGTGCAACGGCATCCAGCCGCCCAGGAAGAGGGTGGTGGCAATACCGGCCGTGATGAACAGGTTCAGGTATTCGGCCAGGTAGAAGAATCCGAAGTGCATACCGGAATATTCCGTATGGTATCCGGCGGTCAGCTCCTGTTCCGCTTCGGCCAAGTCGAACGGGCCACGGTTGGCTTCTGCATTACCTGCAATCAGGTAGATGATGAATGCCATGATGGCCGGGATATGTCCTTTGAAAATGTTCCATCCGTTGGCCTGTCCTTCCACGATGGTCTGGATGTCCATGGCACCGCTCATAACCACCATGGTCAATACGCTGAGACCGATGGAAAGTTCGTAACTGATAATCATGGCTCCGCTTCGTACGGCACCAATCAATGTATATTTACTGTTACTACTCCATCCGGCCAGCAGGATACCCAAGACGCCGATGGAAGAAGCCGCCAGCACGAAGAAGATACCGATGTTCATGTGCAGGATTTCACCTCCCTTGTTCCACGGCAGGCAGGAGAAGGTAAGGATAGAGGCCAGAATGACCAGAAATGGAGCCAGGTTGTACAGGAAATGGTCGGAGTTCTTCAGGCTGATGATTTCCTTGGTCAGGATTTTCAACACGTCGGCCGGAACCTGCAACAGTCCGCCTTTTCCTCCTACACGGTTCGGACCGATACGGCACTGGAAAGCCGCACAGACTTTACGCTCCATATAGATAAGGATGATGGCCAGCACGGCGTACATGAGGAGAATGAACACGCCGACCACGAGGCCTTCAAGGGTAAGTGCCAGCCACTCGGGCATCAGACTGCACAGAAAGGCATGAATCTGCATGAGCAGCGGGCTGAAATTATAATAATCTAAAAACATATTTCTTTTAATTTTTCAGTTTTACAGTGAGGATTGTCCACCTTTCAGCCGGAATCTTACCGGTCGATGTCAGGGATGACAAAGTCGAGTGTACCTCCAATGGCGATTAAGTCGGCAATCTTGGTTCCGCGGCAAATCGTATCCATGGCATGTACCAATGGAAGTCCCGTAGAACGGTAGTGCAGACGGTAAGGCACCTTGTCTCCATGGCTCTCAAGTACGACATCGAACTCTCCACGGCTGGTTTCTACCGAGGAAGTGAACACGCCTTCCGGCAATTTGATAATCGGTTTGGTCTTTGCGCGGAATTCACCTTCCGGGATGTTGTCAATCAACTGTTCGATGATGTGGCAGGATTCCATGATTTCGTCCATACGCACCATATAACGGGCAAAAGAGTCCCCTTCCGTATAAGTGATTTCTTTGAAATCCACCTTGTCATACAAAGCATACGGATGATGTTTGCGCACGTCGTTGGCCCATCCGGAAGCACGTCCGGTACCTCCCGTACAACCCAGTGAGATGGCATCTTCCTTTGACAGGATTCCCACCCCTTTCAGACGGGTGTCGGCGATGACATTGGTCGTGAAGATATCGTGATAGTCCTGGATTACGCTGCGCAGGTGCTTGATGAATTCCTTCACCTTCTGCTGGAAGGTAGGATGGATGTCGGCCTGCACACCCCCGATCATGTTATAGTTCTGAATCAGACGGCCGCCGGTGGTCTCCTCAAAGATATCCAGAATCATCTCACGTTCACGGAACCCGTAGAAGAACGGTGTCAGTCCACCCATATCCATTACCAGGCAGGAGTAGAACAGCAGGTGAGAATCGAGACGTTGCAGCTCGTCCATGATGGTGCGGATGTACTGGGCACGTTCAGGCACCTCGATGCCCGCCGCCTTTTCGATGCACATGCACAGGGCGTGACGGTTCTGATGCGCGCTCAGGTAGTCCAGGCGGTCGGTCAGCGCCAGTGTCTGCGGATACGTCAGGCTTTCGTTCATCTTTTCGATGCCCCGGTGGATATAACCCAAAATCGGGTCGATCTTGCGGATATTTTCACCGTCGAGAGAAGTACGCATACGCAATACACCATGTGTAGAAGGGTGCTGCGGGCCGATGTTCACCACGAAGTCATCTTCTCCAAACACTACGTTTTTGCGTCCCTCAAGTGTACCGTCTGGATGGAGGAAGTATTCGTCGGTCAGGTCGGCGTTCTCTTCGTTGTCCATCTGCAGCGGATTGGAGTTCATGTCATAATCCTTGCGCATGGGATAACCTTTCCAGTCTTCACGCAGGAAGATGCGGCGCATATCCGGATGGTTCAGGAAGACGATGCCGAAGAAGTCGTACACTTCACGCTCCTTGATGAGGGCCGTTTTCCACAGGTCGCTCACTGTAGGCAGGAAAGCCTTTTCACGGTCGGGAGCCACTGATTTGAGGATGATTCGGGCACCTGTGCGGGTAGATTCCAGCAGATAGAGTGCCCCCAGTCCTTCTTCCCCCCAGTCCATTCCCACGATGTCACGCAGGAAATCCATGGGCTCCTCCTTGTCGTCATGCAAGGCCTGGGCTGTGGCATGCAGCTTGTCGGCCGGTATTTTCACCACCGTTTCACCCGTCGGACAGATTTCCGCTTCAGGAGTAATGCGTTTTATTTTTTCAATTTCCATTTGCATTTTCTTTTTTACTTGGTTGATTCCTCTTTTTCCTTGCGGTTCACGCCTCCTAAGAAGCGTTCCACCTTGATTTTACGCTGCAGCTGCATCATGCCGTAGAAGAAGGCTTCCGGCCGCGGAGGACATCCCGGGATGTACACGTCGACGGGGATGATCTTGTCGATGCCGTTCACCACGTGATAAGATTTGATGAACGGACCCCCGGAAATGGTGCATCCGCCCACGGCCACCACGTATTTCGGTTCGGCCATCTGGTCGTACAGACGCTTCAGCACCGGAGCCATCTTGTAGGTGATGGTTCCCAATACCATGATCATGTCGGCCTGACGCGGGGAGTTACGGGTTACCTCAAATCCGAAGCGGGCCATGTCATAGCGGGCGGCTCCCAAGGCCATGAACTCGATGGCGCAGCAGCTGGTTCCGAAGGTGAGGCTCCAGAGCGAGTTGCTCCGTCCCCAGTTGATCAGTTCGTCTACTGTTCCTAAAATGATACCTGCCCCGTCCATGTTCAGGCGGCGCACCATATCTTCCAGGTAATCGTTGTTCTTGAAGTCTTCATACTTCATCGAACGGATGGAGGTGGCTTTTTTTACTTCCATTCAAGTGCTCCTTTCCGCCAGGCGTATGCCAGGCCTAAAATTAAGACAACCAGGAAGAATCCTACACTGACCAGTGCGTACGTTCCTACCCGGCTGGCCACTACTGCCCACGGAAAGAGAAACACGGTTTCGATGTCGAACATCAGGAACAGGATGGCGAACAGGTAGTAACCTGCACGGAACTGTACCCATGATTCTCCGCGAGTGGGAATACCACATTCGTACGGCTCTCCTTTCTGCGGATTGAATGACCTTGGAGCCAATAGCTTGGCAATGGCCATTGCAGCAGCGACCAGCACGACGGCTGTCAGAATAACTACAATAATAAATGTAAAAAACATATATCTAAGAATTTTTGATGATACATAATTAGAATAACTGTCCCGATACGTCAAACCTCCGTTTGTAATGGGGTATCCGGCACAGTAGAGAATCTTAGATAGTATTAAATCAGGATTTTTTCGAGGGTATATAAATAGTAGATTCTATTTAAATGAGTATAAGGGTGTTTAGAATGTTTTTGGTAGGAAGTGCACAAGTAGAGGGGGGGAGTGTGGGTAAGACTTTCTCTGCTTCCGCAGGCTGTCAGGAAAAATTTTCCGTCAAACTCCTTCTGTGCCTGTACGCACAGGAATTTATGTGGAATGTGTGCTTTCCCATTGGAAATCAGTAGGCTTACCGTCCTTGAAGTAGTGTCTTCAGATTGTGAATGAAGGTAGCTTGTAGCCTGCTTTCCTACGGAGCTTGTTTCTTGTAAAGAATTTGGATTAAGGGCATAAAGATTACCTCCTATGAATAATGTCATAAGAGTGATAATTGATAAGAAAGCAAAAATCTTCCACTTATTCATTCCGAAAAACCTTAATACCTTCAAAAACGGTGCAAAGGTAGGCAATTATTTTGAACCATGAATCTGTATTTGCATTAAATTTTCTTGTTGAAGTGATAGCTGAACCTTAGAACGGATAACCAATGGCGAAATGAATTCCCATTCCATCCTTGAACCGGGGGATATTGTAATATCCACTTTTGCCAGTTTCATAAGGTACGTGTAAGGCGATTCCGAAGTCCAGACGCAGAATCAGGAAAGACAGGTCATAGCGCAAACCGACTCCGGTACCGAGCGCGATGCTGTCGAAGAAGTTATCCAAACTGAATTCTGCTCCCGGACGAGCTTCGTCTTTCCGCATCAACCATACGTTGCCGGCATCCAGGAAAGTCGCCCCGTTCAGATTGCCTCCCATGAAATTCGACAGGATACGAAAACGGTATTCCAAATTGGCTTCCAGTTTGATGTCACCGGTTTCATCCACGTAAGAATAATTGGCGTTGTTGACCGGATGGAATCTTCCCGGTCCGATGGAACGGACGGTAAAGGCACGGATACTGTTGGCACCTCCAACATAGAATTGTTCGCTATAGGGGGCGATGGTCTTGTTACCGTATGCCCAGATGACTCCTCCCATGAGTCGGGCAGCCAGTTGCTGCTTTTCGCTGATGTTGTGCAGGAAGCGAACTTCGGAAGAGTATTTCAGGAACTGTGCGAACGGAGTTCCCAACAGTTTCTTTTCTTTGGTGCTGAACTTTTGTCCGAAGGCGGCATAAATCATGGAAGTTACGTTACCGGCCGAGGTCAGTGAGTTCTCCCACCATACTTGGTTTTTCTTTTTCCGGTAACTGTTGTCGTAGGTTACGGTGTAAGTCAGCGAAGGAATGAACTGGTCGTCCAAACTATGGAACAGCATCGGGTTGGCATTGGCAATAGAGTCAAAGCGGGCTGTTCGGTTTTGCAGGGTGTTGAAGGCCAGATGCAGCGGTGTGACCGTATGCTTGATGCTACGTTTGGGTTGGAAACTGTAGGACACGGTTCCTCCGAATGATAACATCTTGAAATAGCGGGCACGGTTCAATTGTTCGGCATAAATCTTGAAATTAGTTTCCGACGGGAAGCGGAATGGGTCTACCCGGTTTCGTATCCACGGAAGAATCAGTCGGGGAAAATTCAGTGACAGTGCCGCTCCTAATTCGTATGAGTTCATCACGGAACTTTCACCGTCTACCGTAGAGCTGGTTTGCCATTCGTAAGATCCTGACAATTCCAGGTTCAACGAGGCTCCCATTCGCTTGAAATTCTTTTTGGAAAGATTGAATTTGGCTCCAGGGCCTGTCTGTTTGGTACTTTTGGTGGTAACGTTCAATTCCAGTTCGCTGTCGTAAGGCAGGTCGAACATCGCATTGACGTCAATGTCCAGTGTATCTGTTCCCGGGCGGGGCGTATATTTGAAGTCATTGAATTTGAATACCCCCAGTCTTGACAAAGCCTGTTGTGTGTAGTTTTGTCGGACTTGTGAGTACGTTTCTCCACTACGGTAGAGGAAACGTCGGCGAAGCACTCCATACCGTATGCCTGGTCTTTTCCCGGCATAATTAATGGTAAAGTTATGAAAATTCAGGGAATCTTCCGGCTGTTCTCCATTGTATCCAATCAAATTGATTTTTGTATTCCCGATATAGTATGTACGCAATCCGTCTTCCGGTATATTTTGCTTCTGTACGATTTTTAAGTTGACATATCCCGGGCGAATCAGTGTGTCGGCCAAGAATGTAATAAAGTCGGAACGATAATAGTAATATCCGTTGTTACGGAACAGTTCTACCAGCCGGTTTCTTTCTTCGTCCAGTTTGCTGACGGAAAACTCATCTTCCCTTTTGAGCAGACGTTCCTCATAGGATTTTTGAATCAGCGTGTCCGCTTTACCGGAGAATCCCACGTAGCTTATGGAATCCAGCTTGTAGCGTTGTCCTGTGTAAATAGTGTACAGCAGTTTGGCTTTCTTGGGATTTTTGGCCGTATCGACTTTTACTGTTACGTTTCCTTGAAAGAAACCGTTTTCACGCAGCAGGTTGCTGGCTACCTTGGTACGGGTTTCCGGGTTGACGGTTGACACATAGATCGGGTCGGCAGCCAGTTTCTTGAAAATCCATTTTCCGATACCTTTTTCGTAACGTTCAAAACGGTTATATACCCATAATCCGAGAGGGAAGGGGATACGAAGGTTCGGGCTACCGAAAAATGAATTGTTCGGTGCCACGTTCAAGGCTCCTTGCACTTCTTCCAGGGTTGCTTCGCCTTCATCTTCCGGATTGTATCCTTCAATCTTTGGAGAAGGAGTTCCGATGTAGAGCAACTCATCTTCCGGCAGATGTTTGGTGGTAGAGCATGCAACCATCACTACAAGCAGCAGAAGTCCTGTCAGGAAACGGCTATTTATCTTTATTTTCATCTTCATTTTCATCTTCCTCTTTTTTTACAGCTTCGACGGGTGCTTTTTCTTTTTTCCTGAAAATAAACAATTCACCTACTTTGCTTACTTTCTTGCGCAATACGATACCTACGCCTGTTTCAGTTACTTCTCCATCGAGGATACTTTCATAATTCTTGTCGTGGAAAAGCTTTACATATCGTGTTCCACTGTTATCCAAACGATACTCTAATGAAATATTGTCGATGAAGGACTCATCTTGCTGCACGTTGTTTCCGGTTGAAACTTTTCCGCCGATGACAACCCGGATACGGTTGTTCCAGAACCGTTTGGCGAACTGGAAGTTATAATCCGTGCTCGATTGTCCGGTTTGTTCTCCGTTGTTGGTTTCTATACCGAAGTTCACATCGATGGTCTTGAGGGCACTTCCGGCTACCTTTGAAATCTGGTCTTGCAGGAACGAGTTCATCACGCTGCTTCCTCCTCCACCGCCCAATGTACCTCCTTCTGTCAGGTACATGCCGGTTACCAACATGGTTACTGCTACTTTGTTTTTGTCTTCGGCCGACATGGAAGCCAGTTCATTCTGCATACTTCCGTCTTCCGGTGCATCTATAATAAAGGTAAAGCCTAAATCTTCCAAAGTGTTCGTAATATTTACTCCTACATCGAAATTGACCATACGTGAAGCCTGTCCTTCCTGTGCCACAGACGAGCGTACTCTTTCGGTAGCCTTGATGTTCAGTTGCGGATTCATGGCATTTCCACTCCATTGTATGTAACTTCCACTTTGTATGTGGAAGGTCTTCAACTGGATAATCGGCAACTGGTATTTCATTTCTCCACTCAGCAGTGAATATTTTCCGCTTAAAATGATATTTCCTGCCGGTGTATATTGGAAGGAGAGGTCGCCTCCACCTTCAAAATACATGTAGTTGCTGCCTTTTTCATCCAGGTTGACACGACATTGTACGGCTTCATCGATATGCAAGGTCATCAGCATATCGATGCCTCCCAGTGTCAGGGCCGGTAATATTCTTCGGTCCACAGTAGTCGTATCACTGAAATTCATGAAGGTAACCGTTTCTCCCAGTTTGTCCTCCACGGTCAGCGGAGAATCCTGCAAGATGTATGTAAAGTCACTGTTACCTAAAATATTCATATTCCCACGTATGGTCATGTTGTCAGGAGTGCCTTTAAGTGTAGAGTGGAAGTCTACATATAGCTTTCCGAATACCAGCGAGCGTTTGGTCTGTTTGGCATTCAGCAATTCAAAGTTGTTGGCATCCATTTTCAAGTCCATTTTCATTTGGCTGAGGTCTGCCATATCTACACTTCCATCAATGGTAAATGGAGTTTTTCCTTTGGTGAAAATTTTAAATCGGTTGAAGGTCAGCTTGCTGTCTTTCACCTCCACTGGCCTGTCGTCAAACCGCAAGTTCAAGGAAGCCTGTGGAACATAGATATTCACACTGTCCAGGTTGATTTGTCCGTTCATGAGAGGACTGGCATTGCTACCCGAGACTTTCATGTTTCCGTCTACGTCACCGCTTAAAATGGCCATTTGGTCGGGAATGAAAGAATTGGCAATTTCCAGCGGAAAATGGTGTAGGGACATGTCTGCATTAATCCGGTCATTCTCCTCCTCACTGGCCGCCGGGAAATAGGAACCGTCTATGCTGGCAATCTCCTGATTGTTTCGAGTAATAAAGCCATTGATACTTTGTTCTCCGCTTTCTTTGGGCAGGTAAACCGCACTCAAAGCCCAGTTTCCCAGTTCAATACCGTTGTAAGCCAGCTGGTCGATGCTGTTTTCCAGTGAAATCATGTCAGTACCATTCGTTTGTACATAATGCGCTTCGGCATTGATGACACCGGAAATGTCCGGCATGTAAGGGATTACCCTTTTAAATTCTCCAATGTTGATTTGGCTCAATGCAAGCGTCAAATCCTGTTGGGCAGTAGAGTCAGGAGTGGAGTATAGACTGATGCCTGTACGCATGTCATCATGGATAGAAAGGTTGGCCATGATACGTCCGTCATCCCTCAAGTAAATATAGTTGTCAGGGTTTACCGTGAACTTTCGGTATACTAATGTAGGGTCAAATGGGTTGATATGCAAGCTGATGCCTTTTTTCTGCAATCCGGCGGTCATGCCGATATTGACTCCACATTCTTTTTTACCGTTCAGGTATTCTATGGTCGCATTAAGTTTATCTGCTTCCACGTCTCCGTTGAGCATGATGTCGAATGCTTCCTGAAAAGGCTTATCGTTGGCGATAATGCCGCTGCTGAGCAATATTTTCTCAGCTTGTTGTGATGCGTTGAAATAGATGGTATCAAACGCAAGGCTGTCGGTGCTCAACCCATAGAGATTCATGGCCGCATTCAGTCCGTTTTCTGGCGAGGTCTGAATGTTTACATTCATCCGGTCGAAATTGATTCTCCGGATGGCCAGGGTGTTGGAAACCGGATTGTCTTTTCCGGCAAAAATGCGCAACTGGGCATTGGGCAGCAATTCGCGTAGAACGGTCTGGTCAATGTGTCTTTCTTTCCATTGCTTGTCCAGTGTCTGCGTCAGCTTCGTGAACTGGTTACCCAGTTCATCAATACCTCCCTTGCTGTGGAACAGGAAGGTCAAATCGCCCGCATTGACAAAGCTATGGATGGAATCACGTGCGGTGGTAAAGCCCAGATGCAAATCTTTGGTCTTGTATGTCTTTTTCTCCGTAATCAGTTGGATATCCTTAACCGACATACGTATCCCATGACTCTTCTTTAGGTTGGTATTCAGATGAATATCAATGTTGCTCGCAGTCTTGAAAGGAGTTTGTACCAGTCCCATTCCATACAAATCCAGGTCGGCAATCTGAATCAGTGCATCAGCTTTGACTCGTGACGGATGCAAGGTAGCATCCAGCTGAGAAGAGATTTGCATGGCATTGTCTTTTATGTTCATTGTCATGCTGGCCTGTGAATTCTTCAAGCCTGCCTGCAGCTGTACCCCCGAGAGCGTACGTGAACCAATTTGCAGATGCGAAAGTGCTGCGTCTGCTTTTAACCGTGTATGCGGAGAGAAAAAGTCATATCCTTTTCCTTTTATATGTGCTTGTGCCGAGAGCTGGAATAGAGAATCCATCGGCATAAAACTATGCAGATTGAGCTGTTCTATGTTTAAATCGGCCTGATAAGCCTCTGTCAGAAGATTGTACTTGCCGTCCAGTTCTGCATATCCTTCATCGTGACTCAGTTTGGTTGCTGCTTGCAGGTCATTTCCTTTCATTTGTGCTTTTCCTCGAAGTTGTGTACCAGAAGGGATAAGGAAATCTCCTGTCAAGCTTTGCAGAAAGTTCATCCGGTAAAAATCAGAATTCAAGTTGATGACCCCCTGTCGGGATATACTGTCGAGTACATGCCGGAGAGTACCATCTGCTTCCATACGGAAATAGTCGGGAATTTTTACCTGGCAAGTATTTAAGTTCAACTGGTTCAGGTTACCATCCACGTCGAGACGTATTTGCAGTGGCGCTGCAGGAAACGATTGAATAAATTCTTTCGGCATATCGGGGATGAGCTTGAACAAGTCTGCTTTCCCGATTTCAGCCATCAGCCGTGCTTGCAGTAGCCCGTCCTGATTCTGTTCCGTGACCGACCAGTCGACTGTGGCGTTGAATGCAATGAACGAGTTGGCTGTCTTGATTTGGAAATCAGGAATCTTGATGGTTTTCTCATCGGCACGCAATTCTCCTTCCGATGAAGTGATTTCCAGCCCGGAGCGTTCTTTCAGTTCGAACTGATGCAGTAGAGCACGGATGTTGTTCCCTTGGTAATAAAGTGAGTCTAGCTGCAGATTTACTTTCGAGAGAGCAATGTGCGATGGATCTATCCCTTTGGCCAGCGGAGTCGAGTTTCCGGAGTTGTAAAACAGCTGGCTGTCCAGTAATTTGAATGTATTGGCAGAATACGCTTCCTTATGTAAGTCGACAAAGCCGTTGCGCAAAGATGCGCTTTGGATTCTGATGCCGAAATTCATGGTATCGAGTGGCATGTCCATCTGGAAACTGACATTGTCAAGGTCAATTTTCTCCAGTTTGAATTTCCAATAGGTGGGAGCACTTTGGGTAGTGTCTTGTGCGGTTGTATCGGCCAGGCACATTTTCAGGTCTGCATCCTTGAGGGTCAGTTCATTGAGTACAGCCGTTTCGGGAGTCAGGTCTACGCCATGCGATTTCAAGAACAGATTGCCCAGCTTTCCTTTGAGCGACATTCCCTCAATCAGGTTTGCGGTGTTGACTGAGGCATTTTTCAGGCCTACTCCATCCACTTCTATCTGTTTTTTCAACAGAGGTAGCAGCTGGATTTTCACCGTCAGTTCTTCTACGTCAAGCAGGGTATCTTTCTGGTCTTTTACGGTTGTTTCATGTACGACCAAGTTTAGTGGAAATGACAGAGAAATGCGTTGTATATGAATTTGCATTCCCGTAGCCTCAGAAGCATATGCGGTGGCCTTGTCCACAATAAAGTTTTGGACAGGGGGGATGTAAATCAATATGCATAATATAATGAAAAGGATGAATGGACTTGCTAAAGCAATTCCTCCCCATTTTATATATTTTTTCATACACTATTGAGCCGTTAGATATTGCGAATATACGAAAAAGAACCAAATAATGGTACATTTTGTTTATGAACTGTGAGTTGAAATCACATTATTTATTTACCTTTGTGCAGTTACTAAAATTTATATACTACTTATGAAACCAACATTATTTGTATTGGCTGCCGGTATGGGAAGTCGTTACGGTGGCTTGAAGCAACTTGACGGACTGGGTCCTAATGGGGAAACAATCATGGATTATTCAATTTTTGATGCAATTCGTGGAGGTTTCGGAAAATTGGTATTCGTAATCCGTCGTGATTTTGAAAAGGATTTCCGTGAAAAGATTGTAAGCAAATACGAAAATCATATCCCTGTAGAGGTTGTATTCCAAGATTTAAACAACCTGCCGGAAGGTTTTACTTGTCCGGAAGGCCGTGCAAAACCATGGGGAACAAACCATGCCGTATTGATGGGAAAAGATGTGATCAAAGAACCGTTTGCTGTTATTAATGCGGACGACTTCTATGGTCGTGACAGTTTTGCCGTAATCGGTAAATATTTGTCAGAACTGCCTGAAGGAGCAAAGAACGACTATTGCATGGTAGGTTTCCGTGTAGGTAATACCTTGTCAGAAAGTGGTTCTGTAGCTCGCGGTATTTGCTCTACCGATGAGAATGCCCATCTGACTACCGTAGTAGAACGTACGGAAATCATGCGTGTAAACGGAGTCGTTTCTTATAAAGATGAGAAAGGTGAATGGGTAGGCATTGAAGACAATACTCCTGTTTCAATGAACATGTGGGGATTCACTCCGGATTATTTCAAATATTCTGAAGACTATTTCGTAGAATTCCTGAAAGAGAATATTGGAAATCTGAAATGTGAATACTTCATTCCGTTGATGGTTAACAAGCTGATCAATGAAGGTACTGCTACTGTAAAAGTACTGGATACTACTTCCAAGTGGTTCGGTGTGACTTACGCTGCTGACCGTCAGAGTGTGGTTGACAAGATTCAGGCTTTGGTGGATGCAGGTGAGTATCCTTCTAAATTGTTCTGATAATCCTCATTGAGAAATTTATTATAGACAGGCCGGGACTGCAGGAAACTGTGGTTCCGGTTTTTTTTGTGTTTAGAAAATAGAAATTACTGTGGGGATGATGCGCAGCATGAAGTCTTGATAAGTCTCCTAAAAAAGACCAAAGGCCGTCTCAAGGAAAACTGAAACAGCCTTTGGTATATTTTTATGTGGTGGATTAAATTTTATTTTTTATTTGCCACCGTTTATCCATGTTTTCTCAGAGTAGATATAATATCCGTCTCCATACGCACTGCTTATATTAGGATTGCTTAACACGCTACTGTTACCGTATGGCAAGCGTTCCGGATAACGATTGACACCTCCTTGTGTGTTATAAGGGTTGGTCAGGACTACATAACTTTCCCCCATTGCTTTCAGACGGCGTAAATCATTGTAAGTTTCCACTTGCTCATCCGCACATTGGGCAATGTACTTCTGTTCAAAAAGCGTCTTGAGCGTCGGCGTTCCCAATGAATTTACGTAAGCACTGGCATCGCTATCATCTCCACACCATCCCAATATTTCACTGATAGAAGCTGTTACAGCTTTTTGGAATTCACTGGTAGCGTCTTCATTCAGGCGTAATTTAGCTTCAGCCAAGATGAAATATAATTCAGATACGCTGAACAGATGAAGAGGTTGAGTACCTAAATCATACCATTCCGGGAAGGCCAGACTTCCATCGGCAACTTGTGCGGCCGTTTCATCTCCAGGAGTATATGATTCCCCTGTTTCATAAGTGTAATAAGTAAAACGAGGATCGTCACTACCCATTAAATCCGTAACGGTTTTTGAAGAAGCAATGTAATATCTGCTCCATAGATAAGCGCTCCAGGGATTGTCACAAGTAACACCGTTGAATTCTTTAATCATGAATCCTTTGAAACCCAGTTCGACAGCTTTCCCAGCGGCGGCCTTTACCTCTGCCAATAAAGCATTTCTATCTTCGGTTACAGCCAGCTGATGAATCAAATAGCGAGCCTTTAAAGCGTATGCTGTGGCCATCCATTGTTCATTGTCATTTTTAAACGCAATGTCTTGATTTCCGGCAGACTTTAAATCTTTTCCTTTTTCAAGATTGCTGATAGCATCTTCCAATGTCTTTAATATACCAGCATACACATCCTTTTGTGCATCCAGTTTAGGCTGGAGATTTTCTTGTCCCAGCAAAGCCTCGCTATAAGGAATATCTCCATGCATGTCTGTCAATACTCCAAAATTCAGAGCTTCCAGAACTTGTGCCATACCCAACAAATCATATTTGCCAGCATTTCCTTGCGTTCCGGTATTGATCTTTTCAATCATCTGACGGATATTCATCAGATTTCCGTATGTGGAATTCCAGACATTATTAAAGGTTGTAGACGCAGCCCATTCAGAGGAATTGCGCAGTTCTGCTCTCATCAGCTGATTGTTCCCTACGCCAATTTCTTGCTCATTGAGAGAAGAGAGATAAAAAGCATAATCCCCAGAAACGGTGCTGAAACCTGTGGCCATGATTGCATCTGTCAGCTGAAGTGCAGCTGACACGTTTTCGGGAGCAGGATGCTGATTATCTTTGTTGATATCGTCCATTATATCCTCGGTACAAGATGTCAGTCCGAGAAATGCAACAGACAAAACGGATAATATATATTTCTTCATGTTCGAATCGTATTTATATTAAAATTTAATAGTAAGTCCACCGCCAAAGCTTGAAGTATTAGGCACAGAGAAACGTTCAAAATATCCACTCATGTTATTGTTACCCTGTGATGATTCCGGGTCGAAATTAGGCAAGTTGGCCCAAACCAAGATATTACGGGCAAATCCATAAACTGAAATATCGAATATACCCATTTTAGGCAACTGGTAAGTCAGTGTGACGTCACGCAATTTCACGAAGCTGGTATCATAGATACCTGATTCAGAAATATTGTAATAGGCCTGATAGTAGGCTTGCTTGCTGACCTCAACTGTATTCTTTTCTCCCGTAGCTTCATCGATTCCTTCTGCCACCATCGTTCCTTCATGATAATTGAGAGATTCCTTGGTTGCACCGAAATAGTTCAATGTCATGTTTGTACCATGATACATTTTACCACCTTGCTGCCAGCTCCATGTGGTTTCCAAAGAAAGACGTTTGTAACGTCCGCCGAAAGTGATACCTGTGGTGAAGTCAGGTGAACAGTTACCCAAGTTCTGACTGTCTCCTGTAGCTTGTGGCAGACCGTTAAGCAAGAGAAGGTTTCCTTCATTGTCACGTTTGAATGCAGCGCCATAAATGTTCGGATATGTACATCCTGCCTGAGCTCTGATTTGCGGTTCCACAAAACCACCCAGCATGATAGATTCTACACCCGGAGCCAGTTCTACTACCTTATTAATAATCCGAGTGAAGTTGATACCTAAGTTCAAGTCATAATCTTTACTCTGCAAAATAGCTGCATTGATAGAGAATTCATGAGCATGTGTACGCATCTTTCCTGCATTGGTCATCATATACTGATAACCGATTGTTCCATCTGTCGGTACAGAGAATATCTGGTCTTTTACGTTCTGTAAGCTATACGTATATTCCATTTTGATTCTGCTGTTGAACAGATGCAAATCGATACCGGCTTCATAGTTTACGGTGTTCTGTGGCTTGAGGTCTTCATCATAGACCACATAGTAGGGAACGTATGATGAGACACCGCTTGGAAGAGGATAAGACACCGGAGTATAGGCTAAGAAACCTCCGCCATAAGACGGGGTATAATAGAAATTGTTGTAATAATTTCCAGCCTGACCGACTTGTGCAAATGAACCTCTTAATTTACCATAGTTAATAACACTGTTACCTTCAAGGAAAGACAGTTTGGTGAATTCCCATCCTAAAGATACAGAAGGATAGAAGAAGCTACGACTACCTCTAGGCATTGTAGATACATAGTCATTACGTCCTGTCACAGTCAGATACAGCTGGTCCTTCCATGATACAGATGCGCTTCCAAAGAAACCAACTGTACGTTCTCTTCTTGTGTATTCGTTGGCACTGGCCAGATTGGTGGCATTCCCAATGGTTGGGAATCCTGGGAAGTTAAAATTGCTGGCATAGTAGTCCCACGTACGAATGTTTTCATCATTAAATTCATTACCCAAGATAATGTTTAGTCCCCATTCGTCTTCATTTCCGAAACGTCCGTCAAAATTGATGGTAAACAGGTTATTAAATACATTGTGCTGAGAACCATAATTTTCAATATCACCTCCGGTCAAAGCAGTGGTTGACCCCATTTCTCTTACATCCGAATAGTTGGATGTCCAGATATCCAAACCTGCCTGTTCACGGAACTTTAATGTAAATCCATCTCCCCAGTTCAATTTGGGTTGGTATTCAAGGTAAGCATTTCCAAACACACGGTTCGTATGCTGCAAGTATTCATTGTTGTCTGCCCACCAGTAAGGATTCACGAAAGAAGTGGAACGGAACAATACCTGATTGGTAACATCTCCCGGAACATGAGTAGGAATACCTTTCAGGTCATATTCTGCCGGAGCCGAATAAACCACGTTCATGATACCGTCGTTAGCACCTGGAGCTGAAGTAATCTTTGTAGAAGAATAGTTTGCAGAAAAACCAGTATTCCATTCATCATTGATTTTCCAGTCAACCAATCCTCTTGCTCCCCAACGGTTCATTCCAGTAGATGGGATAATACCATTCTGATAAGAGTTGTTCAGGCCAAATGAATAATTCACTCCATTAAGGCTCTGAGATATGTTCACATTGGTATTTTCAGTGAAACCTGTACCCAAAAAATCACCGACATTGTCATAAATTTGGGGAGTAGTCCAACCATCCAGTCCCGCTTTGGCACGCTGGGTGTTATAATATTGACCTTCGTGCATGCCATATTCCGCAGTGTAGTCATTGTTTGTATTACCTCCATAAACAGGATCATTAGGCAAATCACTGATTTTAGGTCCCCATGTGCTGGAAGAAGAAGGATTATATGCACTGATGTTATCTCCCTGTGCATACACTGTCTGGCGTTCAAACTTTCTTGACACCCGTTGAGCACTCAAATTTGTTGAGATAGTGACAGCCGGTTTGTTCAAGTTGTTTTTTGCCCCACGTTTAGTTGTGATTACAATCACACCGTTGGAAGCACGGATACCGTACAAGGCAGAAGCAGCCTGTCCTTTAAGTACGTTGATTGTTTCAATATCCTCAGGATTGATATCAATACTACGGTCGGCATAGTTCGCACCTGTTACAGAACTTCCGGTATCGAAGTCGGCAGAAGTATTAATCGGCATACCATCAATCACATACAAAGGCTGGTTATTTCCATCAAACGAACGGGCACCACGGATAATAATTTGTGAAGAAGCTCCCGGTGCACCAGAAGACTGGCGGACTTCAACTCCAGTCAACTTACCTTGAATAGCATTAGCCAAAGAAGTTGTACCACTTTTACTTAATTCATCAGATTTTAAATCCTGTGCTGCATAGCCCAACGCTTTACGGTCTCGTTTGATACCCATTGCAGTCACTACCACTTCGTCAAGCTGTTCAGCATCAGACTTCAACGCCACTTTTACGACGGGAGCAACCTTCACTTCCTGTGACTGCATTCCGATGAAAGAAATGACCAAAGTTCCCGCTGAACTAAAATTTCATACAAATAACTGATAAACAAATAATTAATAATTTATCTGTATTACATATAAACAATCCAGAGCCTATGTGGACGTGCGAGTTACATAGGTTTTCTACCTCTTTTTTACTAATAAAGTCAAAATCCAACAGTATTAATTTATAACCTATTCCTCATATTTTACGTTTCGCATGTGGAAAACGTATGTTTCTCAGTGCGAAAACGTACGTTTCCCTATAGGAAAACATACGTTTCAGCATCGGGAAACATAAAATATAACAAGAAGCTATTCTATTACAGGCTTTATCTTTTCATGTTTACCTATTCCTTGATAAAATAGGTGTATACCTTATTATATAATTAGAATTTGCATTTCTTCAGGTCCTTGATGATTGTACCGGAAAAGATTTCACTGTAACCTTGGGTAGTTTTCACACTTTGATGTCCTAAAAGCTTCTGAACCGTAGTTATCTGTGCACCATTATATATCAGAAGCGTTGCATTGGTGTGCCGGGCAGTATGAAATGAGAAATGCTTGTCTATTTTGGCCATCAGTCCTATTTTCTTCAAATCTTTGTTGACGGATGAATTTGATTTCAGATGAAAAAAATGATTTAAATCATGTTTATGTTCCTGTAAAAGAAGAAGGGCTTTTCCCTGAAACAACAAATACAATGGTATGCTGACTTCTGTATCAGTCTTCACCGTTTTAAACATCAGCCATTTTTTACCTTTTATTTTTACAATATTTCTTTCATCAAGATGTATAAAATCTGAATACCTTACTCCCGTATAGCAACAAAATAAAAAGGCCTTCAGGCTATGAGCCAACGACTCGGATACAAGAGAAAGGTCAAGTTGTTCTAACTTTCGGATTTCTTCAGGTAGCAGAAAAGTATGTTTGCTTTGAGTGGTTTTTATTTGGTAATTCTTAAAAGGATAATTTTCTGCCATCATATATCCTCTTTTAATGGCTTCGTTGATAAATGTTCTTAATTGTCTCAAGTGTTTGGCGATGGTGTTGGTTTCATACATCCTTTGCCTCATGAAATTCTCAAATTCCTGAAGAAATGAATAAGTAATATCCGAAAATTCAATATAGGGATGAAAATTTTTCAGCAAATCTAATGTAGTCATCAAGTTCTTTTTAGTTGTTTCTTTACGGGCTGATTGTTCTACCCAGTTTCTACCAAAATGAAAAAACGTGACTTTTTCGTCATGAGGTTGTGCTCGTAAATCTCGGAAAACTGATAGACTAATAGGAATTCCTCGTTTCCAATATTTCAACTCTTCCCATTGTAATTCCAACATAAACTCTTCTAACATGCGATTCAATTCTTCCGCTTGTGGGTGACTTATAATTCGACTTCGACAACTATCCCATTGCCGTGGATTTACATATATTCCTGACGAAATGTAAATCTTTTTACGGTTTTGATATACCTCCACTTGAATGAGAGCTTTTCCAAACTTGTTTAACTTTTTTTGCGATTGTACACTAAACGAAAACGGATTTTGTCCATACTATATCATTTTTAAAAGAATATGCAGATAATATGCGATTTGATGGGAGTTTATCACATATATGAGGCCCATTTTGTTTAAATTAAAAGAAAGGAATTGATACTAAACAATGATTGAGATTTCATTACGCAAAAAAAATGTAATGACAAAAAAGCTTATCAAATACTTCAGAAAAACATATTTTTGTATAAAAACTTCCTCGGATAAGTGTTAAAAAGCAACCTTTTGCAGTACTTTTATTGAAAAAGGTATAAATATTTAAATTTATATTACTACTTTTGTCCCCGTTAGAGTGAATGAATTTTTATTAATGTAAAGTTAAACTTTAAGAGAGATTTTTTATGAAAAGAAAATTGATGCTGTTAATGACCTGCCTGATGATAGGTATCGGTCTGGTAAACGCTCAAATCTCGAAGGTAACTGGTAATGTTACTTCTGAAGAAGACGGTTTACCTGTAGTGGGCGCATCAGTATTGGTAAAAGGTACCACTGTAGGTACTGTTACCGACATTGATGGTAATTTTACGTTGACTAACGTGCCAAGTTCAGCGGGAACTTTGGTCATTTCTTTCATCGGAATGCAGACGCAGGAAGTGAAAATTGCTCCGATGGTAAAAGTGGTGTTGAAGTCTGATTCAGAGCAACTTGATGAAGTGATGGTCGTGGCTTACGGTACGGCAAAGAAATCAGCTTTCACAGGTTCTGCATCTACAATTAAAAATGAAAAGATTACTTCTCGTCAGACGTCAAATGTGACGAATGCATTGGCTGGTCAGGTTGCGGGTGTACAGACTACAAGTAGTACAGGTCAGCCGGGTAAGGATGCTACTGTACGTATTCGTGGTATCGGGTCTATTTCAGCAAGCAATACGCCGTTGTATGTAGTGGATGGAGTACCTTATGATGGAGAAATCTCTGCTATCAACTCTTCTGATATCGAGTCTATGACTGTATTGAAGGATGCGGCTTCTAATGCATTGTATGGTGCCCGTGGTGCCAACGGTGTCATTTTGATTACTACCAAGCGTGGTAAGACGGGAGATGCACGTGTGACATTCGATGCAAAATGGGGTGTCAACAAACGTGGAGTTCCTTCTTATGAGACCGTGCAGGATCCGGGCAAGTTCTATGAAATGGCTTATTCTGCCATTTACAATGGTGACCTGAAAGGATATGCGGCTGCGGGTGATTTGGTAGCGGCCAATAAATATGCTAACCAAGCTATGTTGTCTTCATCTTATTTAGGATATCAGGTTTTCACCGTACCTAACGGAGAACAGTTGATTGGCATGGATGGCAAATTGAATCCAAATGCGACTTTGGGTTATTCTGACGGTACGTATTATTATAGACCGGATAACTGGAGTGATGAATTGTTTGAAAACAACATGCGTCAGGAATACAATCTGAGTGTCAGTGGGGCTACTGAAAAAATGAACTATTACATGTCTGCCGGTTACTTGGACGATCAAGGTATCGTTCCTAACTCTGGATTCCAGCGTTACTCTGCTCGTTTGAAGGCTGATTATCAGGTGAAACCTTGGTTGAAACTGGGAGGTAATGTGTCATTTACTCATTACGACAGCCGTGAACAGGATACAGAAGGAGGTTCATCCAATGCCAATGCATTCTATGCAGCCAATATCATGGGCGCTATCTATCCGATGTATATTCGCGATGCAGAAGGCAATATCATGATAGATGAAAGAGGATACAAACGTTATGACTACGGTTCTGATACGAACTTCTCTCGTGACAATGTGATTCCGAATGCCAATCCGCTGGCCAGCTACATGTTGGATATGATGCGATATGCCGGTGATGTAGTCAGTGGCAAATGGTTTGCTGATATTGACATCTGGGGTGGAATTAAGGCTAAAATCAATGTAGGTGTAGATGCAAATAACGTGCGCTATACCAATATGGTCAACCCATATTATGGACAGTACTCAGAAACCAGTGGTGTGGGTGGTATTGTAAGCGTAGCTTCTCAGCGTACATTCAGCACCAACTTACAGTATTTGCTGACCTATAACAAGACATTCAATAATGTACACAATTTGGATGTGTTGGCCGGTTATGAAAACTATAACTACAAATATCAATATTTGTATGGTTCACGCGAAAAAATCTATAACCCGGATGTGCCGGAACTGAACAATGGTATCTTGAACCAGAACAACTCTTCTTATACCAACAATTATGCTACTGAAGGATGGTTGTTCCGTGTGCAGTATGATTATGATGGAAAATACTTTGTTTCCGGATCTTATCGTCGTGATGCTTCTTCAGTGTTCCATCCGGATAATCGTTGGGGTAACTTCTGGTCAATCGGTGCAGGTTGGCTGATGAACAAGGAATCCTTCCTGGCAGACCAGACTTGGATTGACATGTTGAAATTCAAGATTAGTTACGGTTTGCAAGGTAACGATAACCTGATGTATGAAGGTGGTTTGTATCGTAACTATTATCCTTACATGGACCAATATACACTGTCCAACAGTAACAGTGACTTTGCTACTTCTTTGTATTATAAAGGTAATCCGGAAATCACATGGGAAACTTCTCATAGTTTCAATACCGGTTTTGACTTTACTTTCTGGGGTGGCAAATTGAGCGGTACGGTAGAGTACTTCTCACGTAAGACGACTGACATGCTTTACTTTAAGCCGGTGTCTCCGTCTATGGGATATTCTCGTTTCCCGGAAAATGTGGGTTCTATGATCAACCGTGGTGTGGAATTGGATTTGAACTCTAATATCTTCAGTACAAAAGACTTTACTTGGGATGTGAACTTTAACCTGACTCACTTCAAAAATGAAGTATTGGAACTGGCTCCTGAACTGAATGGTCAGTTGATTGACGGATCACGTATTTACCGTGAAGGTGAATCTATGTACCAGTTGTATTTGCCGAAGTATGCAGGGGTGAACCCTGAAACAGGTGAGAGCCAATGGGCGTTGCTGGAACCGAATGAAGCGGGAGAGACTGTAACCACATCTTATACTGAAGCTTCTTCTAACCGTTTTGCTACGGGTGACATCCTGCCGAAAGTATATGGTGGATTTGGCACAAGCTTGACTTTCAAAGGCTTTGATTTCTCTATTGCATTTGCTTACCAGTTGGGCGGACGTATTTTGGACTATACTTACCAGAGCTTGATGAGTACGGATGCACAAGGAGCAGCATGGCATGTGGATATGTTGAGAGCATGGACTCCGGAAAACAAGAATACAGATATTCCGCGTATGAATGTGCAGGATTTGTACACCTCAAATATCTCTGACCGTTGGTTGACAAGCTCTGATTATTTGAGCTTGCAGAATATTACATTCGGTTATACACTGCCGAAGTCATTGACTCGTAAGATTAAGATTGATGGTATCCGTTTGTATTTCGTCGCAGATAACGTAGCTTTACTGACTGCCCGTAAAGGTCTCGACCCACGTCAGGGTTATGTAGCTGCGGATAATGTGTACTCACCGATTCGTACAATTTCCGGTGGTATCTCATTGAATTTCTAATTAATTAAATGTTTTAGAACGTATGAAAAAGACAAATAAATATTTGGTATTCGTAGGTGCTGCCTTATGTCTGGCTTCCTGTGACCTGGATAAGCTTCCGGAAGGCCAGTATGTTGGAGATGGGCAGAACGAGGAAATTATAAGCAAGCGTCCGAACATGGTTGTGGCAGGTGTCAATGCGATGGCTGCGAAATTGAATACATTCGGAACGATTTCGGATGATGCTACTACCTATCATAATGACTATGGAGTAGCTGCTGTAAGTCAGTTCCTGGAACAGGGTGGACAGGATATGCCTTGTACAACTTCAGGTTATAACTGGTTTGCTACAGCACAGAATTATTCAGACCGTCTTTATACAAGTGCAGAAGATGAATTGATTTGGAAAACTTTCTACAATCATATGAAAACTGCCAATGATGTGCTTGTGCTGACGGAAGGTACGAAAGATGAAACCATGTTGGTTTATCGTGGACAGGCCTTGGCAGCTCGTGCATACGATTTGATGAACCTGGCTCAGATTTATCAGTTTACTTATAAAGGGCATGAAAATGCATTGTGCGTGCCTATTATCACTGAGAATATGACGGAAGAGGAGATGCAGAACAATCCTCGTGCGACAGTTCAGCAGGTTTATGACCAGATTATGAAAGATTTGAATGAGGCGGTTACCTTGTTGGCTGGTTATGACAATGGTTCATCAAAGGATAAAATAGATGAAGCTACGGCCTATGGTTTGCGAGCTCGTGCAAACTTGTTGATGCAGAATTGGGCAGACGCGGCGAAGGATGCAGCAAAAGCCATTGAAGGTGGAACACCTCAGTCGCTCAGCGAAGTGTCTAATCCGACATTCAATTCAGCTTCTGCCGATTCTTGGTTGTGGGGAGTGTTGATTACTCCAGATAATGATGTGGTTACCACAGGTATTATCAACTGGCCTTCTCACTTGTGTTCACTGACTGGAAACGGTTATACCACACTGACGGGTTCTTTCCGTTATGTAAGCTCTGCATTGTATGATCAGATTCCTGCTACAGATATCCGCAAACAGTGGTTTATTTCCCCGGATACAACTTCTACTTTGGTGGACAATAAGACGGTGGGAGGTATTCCTGTGATTGATTATTTTGGTTTGGCTCCTTATACCAATGTGAAATTTGGTCCGTATCAGGATGTAATGGGTAATACCACTAACTCACAAGACTGGCCACTGATGCGTGTGGAAGAAATGTATCTGATCAAGGCAGAAGGTGAAGCAATGTCTGGTGACCTGCCTACGGCTAAACAGACATTGGAGAATTTCGTGAAGACTTATCGTAATCCTTCATACGTATGCAACGCTTCTTCTGCAGAAGCTATGCAGGATGAAATCTGGTTGCAGCGTCGTATGGAGTTATGGGGTGAAGGTTTCGCGTTGTTCGATATTCTGCGTCTGAAGAAGCCAATCATTCGTAAGGGAACAAACTATGCGGCTATCGTTCAGTTCAATTTGGAGCCGGAATCTCAGATTATGATTTACCGTATTCCACAATGTGAAATGGAAACCAACAAGGGTATTACGGAAGCCGACAATAATCCGGCAGCTCCGCAACCTTCAGTGTAATACGTAAGATAAACTAATATTGAGAAGGAGGTATATCTTTTCATTGATATACCTCCTTCTTTGGTAATATCCCATTAAAATATGGTCTTTTCATAGGAATCGCCTTGTTAATAATACAAAATATATGCAATTTTATTCTATTTATATTCGTTTTGTATAAATATAGGTAAGTATATACAAGTCGTTAAGAATCATTTATTTATCTCTTTTTAATATTCTTTTGTTTCCTGCCTATGGAATAAGTGTAAGAATACCCTCTGTTTGACTTATTCTCCTTAGTTTATTATTTTAGCAGCCCGTTTGTGAAAACATACTTGTTTAACTTAACTAAACTAAAGAGAGATTTTATGAAGAAAAAAATCACGTGGTTCGTGACCTTTCTCCTGATAGGGATTGGTCTGTCTAATGCCCAGATTTCTCAAGTGACCGGTAATGTGACGTCCGATGAAGACGGACTGCCGGTAGTGGGCGCATCGGTATTGGTAAAGGGTACGACTGTAGGGACGGTGACCGATATCGATGGAAATTTTACAATTACTGGAGTGCCGGCCTCGGCAAAAGTTCTGGTGGTTTCTTTTATCGGTTTGCAGAGCCAGGAAGTGCCTGTGAAATCGGTGGTAAATGTAGTGCTGAAATCCGATGCGAAGCAGCTGGATGAAGTGATGGTTGTGGCTTTTGGTACCGCCAAGAAGGAGTCGTTTACCGGTTCGGCATCGGTGGTCAAGGCTGACAAAATCACGTCAAGACCGGTAGCTAATGTCACGAAGGCTTTAGACGGATTGGTGGCCGGTGTACAGACTACTTCCGGTTCCGGACAGCCGGGTTCGGGGGTTTCGGTCGTGGTTCGTGGTTATGGGTCTATCAATTCGGCCCAGAGTCCTTTGTATGTGGTAGACGGAGTGCCTTATGATGGAGACGTGGTTTCCATCAATCCGAATGACATTGAGTCGATGACGGTATTGAAAGATGCCTCGGCAGGTGCGTTGTATGGTTCACGCGGAGCAAACGGCGTAGTGATGATTACAACGAAGAAAGGAAAGTCGGGCAAGGTAAATGTCAATCTGAAGGCTAACTGGGGTGTGGCCTCCCGTTCTATTCCCCGTTATGAAACAATGGATGAGGCGGGGTATCTGGAGACCGTTTTCCAGTCGTACAAAAACAATCAGATTTATAACAATGGTCTTTTGCCGGCGGCAGCGGGAGTTGCGGCACTGGAGGCCATGAAATCGGGGGCTACTGCGATTTTCGGCCAGAATGAACAGTATAATCCGTTCAATTATTCTGTGACGGAACTGATTGATCCTACTACGGGCAAGGTGCGTAGTGACGCGCGTCTGAAATATTCGGAAGATTGGATGAACGAGGCAATGGTGAACAACCCGTTGCGTCAGGAGTATAATGCTTCTTTCTCTGGCGGAAATGAAAAGACCAAGTATATGTTTTCATTGGGATATCTGAATGAAAAAGGTTTGTTGAAGACTACCCAGTTTTCTCGTTACAACGGTCGTATGAACATTGATTCGGATGTGACCAACTGGTTGAAGGCCGGGATGAATGCCAGCTATTCGCGCAATGAGAATAATACGGCAGTGGAAAACTCATCAAAAAACTCCAATGTGTGGTACACGGCTCAGCTGATGGCACCTATTTTCCCTGTGTATGAGAAGGATGCGGAAGGAAAGACGGTGTTGGATAAAAATGGCAATCCGGTGTTCGATTATGGATCAAACCGTCCGGCGGGTGCCAATGCGGACTGGAATACCATTGCAACTTTGTATGATGACAAATATTCTACTACGAGCGACAACTTGAGTGCCCGTATGTATATGGAATTAGGCAACCTGAAAGAGGGTCCTTTGCAGGGTTTGAAGTTTTCGGTGAATTATGGTTTCGACTTGATTAACCGGGACAACATGACTTATTACAATCCTTATAACGGAAATGCGACTTCCGTGAAAGGACGTCTGACCAAGAGTGCTTCCCGCTCTTTCAGCTACACACTGAACCAGCTGTTGAATTATGACCGCCGCTTTGGTAAGCACCATGTAGCGGCACTGGTAGGACATGAGTTCTATAAATATACCTATTCTTATTTAACCGGTCAGAAAACGGGTTTCCCGTTCGGTGGATTGTATGAACTGGCGGCAGCTACAACGGTAGTGGATACGGATTCTTATAGCCATAATTATTCAGTAGAGTCGGTATTGTCGCGTTTGTCTTATGATTATGCTGATAAATATTATTTCTCGGCCAGCTTCCGAACTGACGGGTCGTCTCGTTTTTACAAGGACAGCCGCTGGGGTAATTTCTGGTCGGTAGGTGCGAACTGGCGGATTTCGCAGGAAGAGTTCATGAAAAACGTGAGATGGGTGAATAATCTGTCGGTGAAAGTAAGTTACGGTGTGCAGGGAAATGACCGTTTGCTTGATTCAAACGGTGATGACATCTATTATGCATGGCAGTCTTTCTATAGTCTGAGCTATCCGAACAATACGATGAACGGTGCCGCTTTGTCTTCTTTGGAAAATAAGGGATTGAAGTGGGAAAAGAACGGTAACCTGAATGTGGGTGTGGAAGGCCGGTTATTTGACCGCGTGAGCTTCAGTGTGGAATGGTACCAGCGCAAGACTTCGGACATGTTGATGTCTTTCCCGATGGCTACCTCACTTGGGTTTGACGGATACAACAAAAATATCGGTAGCATGCGTAACCGCGGTCTTGACGTGAGCATTGCCACAGATATTTTCCAGCAACCGAACTTCGGATGGCGGTTAACCCTGATGGGCTCTACCGTGAAAAACGAGGTATTGCAGCTGGCGGATAAACCGGAAATCATTAATGGAAGTTATATCATCCGTGAAGGTGAAACCATCAATTCGTTCTATACGGCTACTGCGGCAGGAGTGGATCCGGCTACCGGTGAACAGTTGTACTGGGTGTGGGATACGGATAAAGACGGCGTAAGAGGCGAGAAGTATATCTCGAATGATGCGTCGAAGGCTACCAATTGCAAGGAAATCCAAGGCAGTCGTATTCCGGACTTGTATGGTTCTTTCAACAATGAATTCCGGTACAAGAACTTCGATTTGTCTGTGCTCTGTACGTATTCTATCGGTGGTAAGGTACTGGACGGCGTGTACAGAACCTTGCTGTATGGAAATTATGTCGGACAGGCTAAGAGCAAGCACTTGGAACGTGCTTGGAAACAGCCCGGTGATATCACTGACATTCCCCGTATCGAGATTGGCAGGAGTTATATTACAACCAACAACGACTTGATTGACGCTTCTTACCTTGCCATCAAGAATATCTCCCTGGGTTATACTTTCCCGGAGAAACTGATTCAGAAATGGGGCATGAACCGTTTGCGGCTTTCAGCTACGGCAGACAATGTGGTGTTGTTCAACTGCCTGAAGGGTATGAATCCTCAGTATAATTTCAGCGGTGGTACGAGCTTTGGCTATGTGCCGGTTCGGACTGTATCATTTGGTATTGACGTAACATTCTAATGAAAAAAGACAACAATGAAAATCAATAAATATTTTTTATGCGGGCTGGCGTTCGCAGGAGTCGGTTTGTTGGCTTCCTGCTCGGATGAATTGGAGACTCAGCCTACCAACTCTGTGTCTGGAACGCAGGTTTTTGAGAACGCGGAGCATGCGGAAGCCGCGATTAATGGAGCATACCGTTTTTTGTACACTGCCGGATGGAGCTCGGGCTGGGGCACACAGAACTGTGGGCAGACAGCCATCCAGTTGTTTGCCGATTTGATGGCAGAAGATCATTTGATGCACGAACAGGGACAGGGATGGTTCTATGAAGATTATCGCCTGAACGTGCACGGAGACTATGCTGGAAAAGCCGGACGTTCTTATTCCGTATGGAATTTTTATTACACGATAATCAGTAACCTGAATTATATTCTGGCAAACGATGGAAAGCTGGATGGAAATCCTGACTTGGTGAATAGTCTGATGGGACAGGCGTATGCTTTCCGGGCTTATTGCTATTTTTATCTGATTCAGTTGTACCAGCAGACTTATGCTGGGCATGAGAATGCACCGGGTGTTCCTCTTTACACGGAACCGACGGTAGCCGGAACGGAAGGGAAACCTCGTGGTACGGTGCAGGGTGTGTACGACCAGATTAATTCAGATTTGGCTGAAGCAGTCGGTCGCTTGAAAGGACTGGAGCAGTCGCACATCTCTCACATTGATTATTATGTGGCTAAAGGTTTCCAGGCGCGTGCTTTCTTGGTACAGCATAAGTATAAGGAAGCGGCTGAAGCGGCGAAAGAAGCCTTGACAAAACCCGGTCTTTCGTTGGTGAAGGTAGATGCCTTGGGTGGAAACAACAGTGTGAAGGTGGACGATGTAATGTGGGGACTGGAGATTTCGAAAGACCAGACTTCGGGTTATGCCGGATTCTTCTCTCACATGGATGCGGATGCAAAAGGCATGTATGGCTCCAAAGCCCGTCAGTGTATCAGCTCCGGATTGTATAACCTGCTGTCGGATACGGATGAGCGTAAGATGAAATGGTTCCGGGGAAAACTGGAAAAGGAGGAAAAAGGTAATTCTATGGTAAGTTATTGCCAGCTGAAATTTAAGATGGCCGATTATACTATCTGGACCGGTGATTATCTGCTGATGCGTGCGGAGGAAATGGTATTGATTAAGGCCGAGGCTGAATGTCATTTGAAGGAGTTTGATTTGGCACGGACTACCATCAAGCAGTTGGGAACGCTTCGGGATACAAATTATGAGGCTATTCTGGCAAAGCGTACCGATTCGGAAACTTATGATGCGAATACAAATGCTCCTGTCACTACGCTGATGGAAGAAATTTTGTTGCAGCGCCGTGTGGAATTGTGGGGTGAAGCAGGAAGAATCTTCGACTTGCAACGTCTGGCCTTGGGTTACGACCGGAAGTATGACGGTTCCAATCATTCGGAAACAGTGCAGACGAAGAATACGGGAGTGGCTTCTCCGCTCTTCATATTCCCCTTGCCTCAGTCGGAGATTGACGGAAACGAGCATATCAGCAGCTCGGATAACAATCCTATTGTACGATAACTTTTAATTGAAATGAGATGAAGAATTATATATTCGCAATTGCGGTTTTATTATCGGGTGTGGCTGCTTCGTGCAACAAAGATGCCGAAGGAGCGGTGTACACAGCACATGAAATGGCTTTTTCTTTTGTAAACGCCAAACAAGTGATGGACGCGGAGGCCGGAAATGCCGGTGTAGTAAAAGTGCCGGTTTATCGCTCTAGCAGAAACGGTGAGGCCAAGGTGGAAATGATGCTTGACGAGAAGGCGGTTGCCGAAGGTGTGCTGAAGCTTCAGACACCGGAAGTGACCTTTAAAGACGGAGAACCGGCTGCCTATGTGGAAGTAAGTTTCTTGCCGGCAGACCAGTGGAAGGAAAAGAAATATACGGCAGTACTGACCTTTAAAGAAGGCACTCATTTGTCTCCCGGTGCTGAGGTCCGCACGGAAATTACGGTACAGCGTAAATAATTACGGTTGATTGTGGTTTGTAAAAATAAAAGAGCGCATCTGAAAGGAGATGCGCTCTTTTTCTGTATATTTGCGACATATAGAATTAGATTTACACTGAATGAAGGAATTTGTGATATCGGATGCGCAGACCGAAAAAGCTGCGCTGGTGGGTTTGATAACCCAGACTCAGAATGAACGTAAGACCAATGAATACCTGGACGAACTGGCTTTCCTGGCGGAGACGGCAGGGGCAGAGGTAGTGAAACGCTTCACCCAGAAGCTGGACACTCCCAACTCTGTGACGTATGTAGGAAAAGGTAAATTACAGGAAATCAAAGAATACTTGGCTGTTCAGAATGAAAATGAGGAGACTGAAATCGGAATGGTGATTTTCGATGACGAACTCTCGGCGAAGCAAATCCGTAACATTGAAAATGAACTGAAAGTCAAGATACTCGACCGTACTTCATTAATCCTGGATATTTTTGCCATGCGGGCACAGACGGCCAATGCCAAAACGCAGGTGGAACTGGCGCAATACAAATACATGCTTCCCCGCTTGCAGCGTTTGTGGACACACTTGGAACGTCAGGGAGGTGGTTCCGGTGCCGGAGGTGGTAAAGGTTCCGTGGGTTTGCGTGGTCCGGGTGAAACGCAGTTGGAAATGGACCGCCGTATCATCTTGAACCGTATGGCTTTGTTGAAACAGCGCCTGGCCGATATTGATACGCAGAAGTCTACGCAGCGCAAGAACCGCGGACGTTTGATTCGTGTGGCGCTGGTGGGATATACCAACGTAGGAAAATCTACGCTGATGAACCTGCTGGCCAAGAGTGATGTGTTTGCAGAAAACAAACTGTTTGCCACACTGGATACGACGGTGCGCAAGGTGATTATCGAGAATCTGCCTTTCCTGTTGTCCGATACGGTAGGGTTTATCCGGAAATTGCCGACCGACCTGGTCGATTCGTTCAAGTCGACGTTGGACGAGGTGCGTGAAGCTGATTTACTGGTGCACGTGGTTGATATTTCTCATCCGGATTTTGAAGAACAGATTCAGGTGGTGGAAAAGACCATTGCCGATTTGGGAGCAGGTGGGAAGCCGAGCATGATTGTATTTAATAAGGTAGATGCTTATACGTACGTGGAGAAGGCAGAAGACGACTTAACTCCGAAAACCAAAGAGAACATTACCCTTGAGGAACTGATGCATACTTGGATGGCGAAGTTGAACGATAATTGTATTTTCATCTCAGCTCGTGAGAAAACGAACATCGAACAGTTCCGTGACCTCTTATATAAAAAGGTAAGAGAGCTGCATGTACAGAAGTATCCTTACAATGATTTTCTGTATCAGACCTACGACGAAGAATAACCGCCAAAAAGAGAAAAGATGACACGACACTATCGTTTCCTGACCCCTGAAGAGATTGCTCGGTTGGAAGCCCAGCATTGTGTGGCTTCCGATTGGGAAAGTGTAGAGGTGGCCGAGGGTTTCCACACAGACCATATCCATCATGTCCGTTTCTCTGGAAAGATCCGACTGGGGGTTTTTGAGAAAGAGTTTACACTGGCGGGTGGAATTACCAAGCATTCCGGACTGTATTATGCTACGTTGCACAATGTGACGGTGGGAGATAACTGCTACATTGAAAATGTGAAGAATTATATTGCCAATTATGAGATTGGGCAGGATACCTTTATCGAGAATGTGGATATTATTCTGGTCGATTGCCGGAGCCGTTTCGGGAATGGAGTGGAGGTCTCAGTCCTGAATGAAACGGGGGGACGGGAGGTGATTATGCACGACCGCCTGTCGGCCCATCAGGCTTACATCATGGCGCTTTACCGTCATCGCCCGGTACTGATTGAGAAGATGCGGCAGATTATTGAGACCTATGCTGAGGCGCATGCTTCGGAAACTGGCACGATAGGACATCATGTCACGATTGTCAATGCGGGTTACATTAAGAATGTACGGATTGGCGATTATTGTCAGGTGGAAGGAGCCGGACGTCTGAAGAACGGAAGTGTGAACAGCAACGAAGCAGCGCCGGTGCATATCGGTTACGGAGTGGTGTGTGATGATTTCATCATTTCAAGCGGTTCTCATGTGGAAGACGGTACCATGCTGACCCGCTGTTTCGTGGGACAGGCTTGTCATTTGGGACACACGTATTCAGCTTCCGATTCGTTGTTTTTCAGCAACTGTCAGGAAGAAAATGGAGAGGCTTGTGCCATTTTTGCCGGACCTTTCACGGTGACACACCATAAATCTACCTTGTTGATTGCGGGTATGTTCTCGTTCATGAATGCGGGGTCGGGTTCCAATCAAAGTAATCATATGTACAAGCTGGGGCCGATTCATCAGGGAACGTTGGAACGGGGAGCCAAGACCACTTCTGATTCTTATGTGTTGTGGCCGGCCCGTATTGGTGCCTTTTCACTGGTGATGGGGCGTCATGTAACGCATCCGGACACTTCCAATCTGCCTTTTTCTTATTTGATTGAAGAGAAAAATACCACGTACCTGGTGCCGGGTGTCAATCTGCGAAGTGTGGGAACCATCCGCGATGCGCAGAAATGGCCTCGCCGTGACAAGCGGAAGGATCCGAACCGGTTGGACCAGATTAATTATAACCTGCTGAGTCCGTATACTATTCAAAAAATGATGACGGGACGCCAGATTCTGAAAGAGCTGGCCCGGGTGTCGGGAGAAACTTCGGAAATCTATTCCTACCAGAGCGCGAAAATCAAGAATTCTTCCTTGAATAAGGGAATTAAGTTCTACGAGACAGCTATTCACAAGTTTTTAGGCAATTCTGTGATCAAGCGGTTGGAAGATATCCATTTTACTTCTGATGAAGAAATCCGGAAACGGTTGTTGCCAGACACTCCGGTTGGTATCGGAGAGTGGGTAGATATCTCCGGATTGATTGCGCCGAAGAGCGAGATTGAACGGTTGATGGAGGATATTGAGTGCGGGCGGTTGACATCTGTAGATGAGATACACAACCGTTTTGCGGATATGCATTCCCATTATTACACCTATGAATGGACGTGGGTTTATGAAAAGATGCTGGAATTTTACGGCTTGCAGGCCGATAAAGTGACGGCAGCAGATATTGTGTCTATCGTGCGCCAGTGGCAGGAAGCAGTAGTTGGACTCGACAAGATGGTATACGAAGATGCCAAGAAAGAATTTTCGCTGACTTCCATGACCGGATTCGGAGCCGATGGAAGCAGTGAGGAAAAAGTGCGTGATTTTGAAGAAGTGCGGGGCGTGTTTGAGAGCAACCCGTTCGTGACGGCCGTGCTTGAACACATCAAAGTGAAAACCGCCCTTGGAAACGAATTGATAGAACGTCTGAAAGATTTGTTGTAAAAATACAGGAGGGTCTGTGTATGAAGAATATATGCGGATGGATTTGTTTGCTGTGCTTGTGTTTTCTGTCTCTGCAGGCACAGGCCGGAAGGAAAAAAGTGCTGGAATGTCCGGGATTCGTATGGGCCAACACTTCTGAAATTGAGTTTAAGCGGATGATTCTGACCGAGGAACAGACGCAGGTGGACGCCGTGATGTATGGTAAGCCCGGCACTCCGCTCGTCATCTCTTCCCAGGCCATGTTGAAAGGAGCGAATGGGGCAGTGGCCCGTTTGCGCGAGGCGGATAAAATATCTATTGACGGAGTGACGGAGCCGGAAGTAATCGGTGAGGACGGAAGACTGGAGGTGACCCTTTCTTTTGCTCCGTTGCAGTCCGATGTGCATGAGGTGGATTTCGTGGAACCGGAAATGGGCTGGAACATCTTTGGCATTCAGTTGAGCCGGAAGGAACCTTATGTATATGTACCGAATTTTCTGACTTCGGACCCATCGATGGATTCGAATGAACTGCCGGAGCCGGGATTGTCGGAAGGGAAGTCAGTCGTGAATGGATATATTTTAGGATATGACTCAAAGATGACCTTGTTGGGCGAACTGGTATATGAGGACGGGCTTTTTCCTCAGCCTTGGACGCTGCCCGTAAAGATACGTCAGGATGGTTCTTTCCATTTGGAAACAGAATTGTATCAACCTGTGTTGACCTCCTTGAAGTTGGGTGAGGCTACTCTGTCTCTTTTTCTGGTGCCGGATGAAGAACTTACGGTTTATATTCATTTGCCCCGTTTGAGCATGTCATGCTCGCATCTGTTGGGCAGACATTATGAGAAAAAAGAAAAAGCCTGGTTTGATGGAGCGGCTGAAACAATCAACAGAGAGCTGTCTGTGGGGAACAAATCAGCCTTGGAAGCTTATCAAGCTGTGGAAAAAGACTTGATGGAACGTCCGGAAATTGCTGGAAAATTGAAAGCTGACAGTGAAAAGGTGAAACCGGTGTGTGAACGTTTGCTGGCTGCTTCTTCTTTGACTTCGGATGACGCGAAAATCTTGAGGACATTGGAGTTCCCAGAAATCCGAACTTATGTAGAAACGGTAGCGCAGGCTCTCCAGTTGAATGCCGCGCGAGTGGTTTCTACCAAAGAGGCGGTGGTTGCTTCGCTGGATGCCCAGGTGGCAGGTGCCGATATTCTTCCCCGGATTATTGCGCCACATAAAGGAAGAGCTATTTTGATAGACTTTTGGGCGACTTGGTGTGGCCCGTGCCGGAAAAGCATGCAGGCCATGCTTCCCTTGAAAAAAACACTGGCCTCCAAGGATATTGTCTATATCTACCTCACGGGACCTTCTTCTCCGGAAAGTATCTGGAAGGCTGCACTTTCCAAGATGACCGGTGTACATTACCGGTTGACCGATACACAATGGAAGTACCTTTGCAGTTCGTATGGGGTGACGGGCATTCCCGCCTATCTGATTATCAGTCATGACGGAAAATTGCAGGCGCGCTATGTGGGTTTCCCGGGCGTGGATGTATTGCAGGAAGATTTGATTCGTGCCATTGAAGAGTGAAAAGGATTGCCGATAACTTTTTGGATGAATTAAGGAAAAATTTCAATAATACTTTGTAACTTTGCTGCACAATAACTAACAATAAATACAATTATTATGGCAACACCAGAATTCAAGTATCAGCCGATGTTTGAGAAAGGTAAAGATACGACTGAATACTATTTGCTTACAAAAGACTATGTGTCAGTAAGCGAGTTTGAAGGAAAACCTATCTTGAAGGTTGAAAAGGAAGGTCTTACAGCAATGGCGAATGCGGCTTTCCACGATGTCTCTTTCATGCTGCGCCGTTCACACAACGAAAAGGTGGCTAAGATTCTGCACGATCCGGAAGCCAGCGAGAACGACAAGTTTGTAGCACTTACTTTCCTGCGCAATGCCGAAGTGGCTGCCAAAGGCGTACTGCCTTTCTGCCAGGATACGGGTACTGCCATTATCCACGGTGAAAAAGGACAGCAGGTATGGACAGGCTACTGCGATGAAGAGGCCTTGTCTCTGGGTGTGTACAAGACTTATACAGAAAACAACCTGCGTTATTCTCAGAATGCGCCGTTGACTATGTACGACGAAGTGAACACTCGTTGTAACCTGCCTGCACAGATTGATATCGAAGCTACTCAGGGAATGGAATATGAATTCCTTTGCGTCACAAAAGGTGGTGGTTCTGCCAACAAGACTTATTTGTATCAGGAAACAAAAGCCATCCTGAACCCGGATACATTGGTTCCGTTCTTGGTTGAAAAAATGAAAACACTGGGTACGGCTGCTTGTCCTCCTTATCATGTAGCATTTGTGATTGGAGGTACTTCTGCTGAAAAGAACCTGTTGACCGTGAAACTGGCTTCTACTCACTACTACGATAATCTGCCTACTACAGGTAATGAATACGGTCGTGCATTCCGCGATTTGGATTTGGAACAGAAATTGCTGGAAGCTGCTCACAACATTGGCTTGGGTGCACAGTTCGGTGGTAAATACTATGCACACGACATCCGCGTCATCCGTCTGCCGCGTCACGGTGCTTCTTGTCCGGTAGGTTTGGGCGTATCTTGTTCTGCCGACCGTAACATCAAATGTAAAATTAACAAAGACGGTATCTGGATTGAAAAGCTGGATTCAAATCCGGGCGAACTGATTCCGGAAGAATTGCGTCAGGCTGGTGAAGGCAATGTAGTGAAGATTGACCTGAACCGTCCGATGAAAGAAATCTTGGCTGACCTTGACAAATATCCGGTAGCTACCCGTCTGTCACTGACTGGTACCATCATCGTAGGTCGTGATATTGCACATGCCAAACTGAAAGAACGTCTGGACCGTGGTGAAGATCTGCCTCAGTATATCAAGGATCATCCGATTTATTACGCAGGTCCGGCCAAGACTCCGAAGGGTATGGCTTGCGGTTCTATGGGACCGACAACTGCAGGACGTATGGACCCGTACGTAGACTTGTTCCAGAGTCACGGTGGTTCTATGATTATGTTGGCTAAAGGTAACCGTAGCCAGGCTGTGACAGATGCCTGCAAGAAACACGGTGGTTTCTACCTGGGTTCTATCGGTGGTCCGGCTGCTATTCTTGCTCAGAACAACATCAAGAGCATTGAATGTGTAGAATATCCGGAACTGGGTATGGAAGCTATCTGGAAGATTGAAGTAGAAGACTTCCCTGCATTTATCTTGGTGGATAACAAGGGTAACGATTTCTTCAAACAGATCAAGCCTCGTTGCACAGGTAACTGTAAATAATTGAGACTTTAGATATGCTTTTCCCGTTGGGAAGGGCATGAGACCATACAAAGGATTTGCAAACCGTAGCCTGTCGATGGCCGGATTTGCAAATCCTTTTTTATTCTATTTCCCCGATTTGTTTCATCATAGTGGATTAAAAATGAATTTTCTGCGTTTTTGTAAGAACTGGACGCTTCCCATTGCGATGGTCATGGGAGTCATTCTGTATTTTGTATATGTCAATATTCCTTTTCTTGCCCCGACCAAACCGTTTGTGACCCGTGCCATCGACATTGTGCAGCCGGTGTTGATTTTCCTGATGCTGTTTCTCACGTTCTGTAAAATCAGTCTGCATGATTTGAAGCTGTGTGCCTGGCATTTGCGTTTGCTGCTGATTCAGGGAATCAGTTTTGTGATTTTGGGCTTGCTGCTGGTGATATTCCCTGATTTCCAAGCCCGTATTTTGGTGGAGGGAGCCATGATTTGTCTGATTTGTCCCACGGCTACGGCAGCCGCAGTGGTCACCCGTAAATTAGGGGGAGATGCGGCCCATCTGACTACCTATACCATTTTGATTAATATTCTGACAGCTATTTTAGTGCCGTTGATGCTTCCGCTGGTTCATCCGCATCCGGAACTGAATTTCGGTAGTTCGTTTACTCTGATTTTAGGAAAGGTCTTCCCGTTGTTGCTTTGTCCGTTTCTGGCGGCAATTCTGTTGCGGGTACTTCTGCCGAAGGTACATGCCAAAATCGCACAGTATCATGAGCTGTCATTCTACTTGTGGGCTGTAGCCCTGACTCTGGCCATCGGGGTGACGGTAAAAAGTTTCGTACACAGCGACGTGTCTTTCTGGTATCAGGCCGGATTGGGAGGCGTTTCCCTGGTGTGCTGTGGTCTACAGTTTTATTTTGGAAAGAAAGCCGGGCGTAAGTATGGCGATTCCATCAGTTCCGGACAGGCTTTGGGGCAGAAAAACACCGTATTCGCCATTTGGATGGGCTATACTTTCTTCACTCCGGTGACGGCAGTGGCTGCCGGATTCTACAGTGTATGGCACAATGTGGTCAATTCCTATCAGTTGTATTTGCAGCGGAAAGTGGAAGGAACGTCCGACGCTTTGAAAAATTAACAGCTTGTCTGTCATTGCTGTGCGCGGAAAGTTGTAACTTTGCCGTCACTTTGTAATGTAGAAGAATAGATTCGCATGATTTCAATAGAAGGATTGAAGGTGGAGTTTGGAACGACTCCCTTGTTTGAAGATGTATCGTTTGTTATAAATAAGAAAGACCGCATCGCGCTGGTCGGGAAAAACGGTGCCGGAAAATCCACCATGCTGAAAATCCTGGCGGGATTGCAGCAGCCTACGGAAGGGGTGGTGGCCGTGCAGCGAGGCATTACCATCGGATATTTGCCGCAGGTGATGATTTTAAGCGATACACGTACGGTGATGGCGGAAGCCGAGATGGCTTTTGAGCATATTTTCGAGATGCAGGAGAAGCTGGAAAAGATGAACCAGGAGCTGGCCGACCGTACGGATTATGATTCGGAGAGTTATCACGAACTGATAGAGCGCTTTACCCACGAGAACGAACGTTTCCTGATGATGGGAGGTACTAACTACCATGCAGAGATTGAGCGTACGCTGACGGGATTGGGATTCAACCGGAGCGATTTTGACCGGCCGACGTCTGAGTTCAGTGGGGGATGGCGTATGCGTATCGAGCTGGCGAAACTTTTGTTGCGCCGTCCGGATGTGCTCTTGCTCGACGAGCCGACCAACCACCTGGACATTGAGAGTATCCAGTGGCTGGAGAATTTTTTGAAAGCAAGTTCGGGAGCCGTAGTGCTGGTGAGCCATGACCGTGCCTTCATCAACAACGTGACGAACCGTACCATTGAAATCTCCTGCGGGCGGATATACGATTACAAAGTACCCTACGATGAATTTGTTGTGCTGCGTAAGGAACGCCACGAACAGCAGTTGCGTGCGTACGAAAACCAGCAGAAAGAAATAAAAGATACGGAAGACTTCATTGAACGCTTCCGTTACAAGGCTACCAAGGCCGTACAGGTGCAGAGCCGCATCAAGCAGTTGGAAAAAATCGTCCCCATTGAGATTGACGAAGAAGACAATTCCACCCTTCGCCTGAAATTTCCTCCTTCCATCCGTTCCGGTAATTATCCGGTGATTTGCGAGAATGTGAAGAAAGCATACGGCGACCACGTGGTGTTTCACGACGTGAACCTGACCATCCACCGCGGGGAAAAGGTGGCGTTTGTGGGAAAGAACGGCGAAGGTAAGTCTACCTTGGTGAAGTGCATCATGGACGAGATTCCTTTCGAGGGGAAATTGACCATCGGACACAATGTACAAATTGGATATTTTGCTCAGAACCAGGCTCAGTTGCTTGATGAGAACCTGACGGTGTTTGATACCATCGACCGGGTGGCGAAAGGGGATATTCGTTTGAAGATACGCGACATCTTGGGTGCCTTCATGTTTGGAGGAGAAGCCTCCGAAAAGAAAGTGAAAGTGCTTTCCGGAGGAGAGCGCAGCCGTCTGGCCATGATCAAACTGTTGCTGGAGCCGGTGAACTTTCTGATACTGGATGAGCCGACCAACCACTTGGACATGCGTTCGAAAGATGTGCTGAAAGAAGCGATAAAGGAGTTTGATGGAACCGTCATCGTAGTATCACACGACCGTGAGTTCCTCGACGGACTGGTGACCAAGGTGTATGAATTTGGCGGCGGTCTGGTGAAAGAACATATCGGTGGTATTTACGATTTCCTGCAAAAGAAGAAGATGGAGAGCCTGAACGAACTTCAGCTGTCGCAGTCGCCGCAGGTGGCTCCAGAAAAGAAAGAAGAAACACCGGACAGTGACAACAAACTTTCGTACGAAGCCCAGAAAGAGCTGAACAAGAAAATCCGTAAGCTGGAAAAGCAGGTGGCCGACTGTGAGGCAAAGATTGAAAAACTGGAAGGCCAGGTAGGGGAACTGGAACAGCAGATGGCTACGCCGGAAGGAGCTTCCGACATGAAACTGTATGAACAGCATCAGCAGCTGAAGAAACAGATTTCAGAAGCGGAGGACGAGTGGACCGCCCTCTTGTCGGAACTGGAGGAAATGAAGCAAGAATAAGTTGAAACTTAATTAAAATAACAACCATTTATGAACAAAAAGAATTATGTAGCCGTAGCTGCATTGGCATTTGCTATGCTGACCAGCTGCGCCGGACAGAAGGAGGCCAAAAGCACTTCTGGTATCGATTTGGCAAACATGGATACGACCGTGGCTGCCGGAACCGACTTTTTCCGTTATGCATGTGGCGGTTGGAACGAAGCGCATCCGCTGACTGCCGAATATTCTCGTTATGGTACATTCGACCTGTTGTTCGAAAACAGCCAGAAGCAGTTGCGTGAACTGATTGAAGGACTGGCTGCCCAGAAGAACAACCCGGCAGGTTCAGCCGCACAGAAAATCGGTGATTTGTACAACATGGCCATGGATAGCGTGACCTTGAACAAGCAGGGAGCAGAACCTGTGAAAGCAATGCTGGGTAAGATTGCAGCCTTGAAAGATAAAAACGAAATTATCCCGATGATGACCGAAATGGCGCATATCGGTATCGGTACTTATTTCCGCAGCTATGTATATGCTGACCCGAAGAACAGCGCGCTCAACATCTTCCAGATGGGACAGGGCGGTATCAACCTGGGTGAAAAGGAATATTACCTGGACAACGACAGCATTACGCAGAATATCCGTGAACAATATAAGGTGTATATCGGTAAACTGTTCCAGCTGGCAGGCTTCACAGAAGCAGAAGCTCAGCAGAAAGTGGCAGACGTAATGGAAATCGAAACAGCCATCGCCAAGGCTTCACGCAGTGCTACAGAACTTCGTGACCCGGAAGCCAACTACCACAAGATGTCGTTCGACGAGCTGAAGAAGACCATCTCTGGTATCGACTGGGATGCGTATGTAAAGGGATTGGGCATTCAGGCTCCTGCCGAACTGAACGTAGAACAGGTAGAGCCGATTCAGGAAGTGGCTCGTTTGATGAATACTTTGCCGCTGTCAAAACACGTGTCTTACCTGGAATACAATCTGCTCGATGCAGCCGCTTCTTGCTTGAGCGATGACTTCGTGGCTGCCCGTTTCGATTTCTATGGCAAGGTATTGTCTGGTCGTCAGGTAAATCAGCCGCGCTGGAAACGTGCCGTAAGTTCTGTAGACGGTATGTTGGGTGAGCTGGTAGGCGAAATGTACGTGGAAAAATACTTCCCGGCTGCAGCCAAGGAACGTATGGTGAAACTGGTGAAGAACCTGCAGGTGGCACTGGGCCAGCGTATCGACGCACAGGACTGGATGAGCGACAGCACCAAGGTGAAAGCGCACGAAAAACTGGATGCTTTCCATGTAAAAGTAGGTTATCCTGACAAATGGAAAGACTATTCCAAACTGGACATCAAGAAAGACTCTTACTGGGCTAACGTATGCCGTGCTTCAGAATGGAACTTCAATGATATGTACAGCCGTCTGGGCAAACCGGTCGACAAGGACGAATGGCTGATGACTCCGCAGACAGTCAACGCATACTACAACCCGTCTACCAATGAAATTTGCTTCCCGGCAGCCATCCTTCAGCCGCCGTTCTTCAATATGGAAGCAGACGATGCCGCTAACTACGGTGCCATCGGCGTGGTAATCGGTCATGAAATGACACACGGATTCGACGACCAGGGTCGCCAGTTCGACAAGAACGGTAACCTGACCGACTGGTGGGCTCCGGGTGATGCCGACCGCTTCAAGGAACGTGCACAGGTAATGGTGGACTTCTTCAACAACATTGAAGTATTGCCGGGCTTGCATGCCAACGGTGAATTGACACTGGGTGAGAACCTGGCCGATCACGGAGGTTTGAACGTGGCCTTCCTGGCTTTCCAGAATGCCACAAAGGATGCCCCTCTGGGTGTAGTTGACGGTTTCACTCCGGAACAGCGTTTCTTCTTGGCTTACGCTACTTTGTGGGCTGGTAACATCCGCGACGAGCAGATTCGTGTATATACCAAGTCAGACCCTCACTCTTTGGGCAAATGGCGTGTGAACGGTGCGCTGCCGCACATCCAGGCTTGGTACGATGCCTTCCACATCACACCGTCTGATCCGTTGTATGTAGCTCCGGAGAAACGTGTGAACGTGTGGTAAGCCGTAAATTCTGAGAATTAATATTCAGCATATAAAAGGTCTATGGACTGTCATGAGGTCCATAGACCTTTTTTTATGGTCTTCAGCGTGATAAGTATAGGAGGCAGGAAGTATTCTTTCATTTCTACTGGCATATTCTTTCTTTTCTACCGATATTTTCTCTGTTTCACACTTTGGGATTTGTGTCCCACACTGTGAAATATATATCCCACACTGTGGTTTTTGTATCCCACAGTGTGGGACAGAGAATTTGTGTGGAAGTTTGAGAGAATATGTAGGTAGAAAAGAAAGTTTACAAAAATATTTTTCTTATTTTCTGCTATTTAACGTGAGTTCGATATAAGATCAAAAGATAGTAAGTTGCCCGTCATTGATAAAA
>ERZ779981.116-NODE-116-length-47451-cov-5.07387_pt1 | contig 47451 bp, 67 predicted proteins | sample MGYA00511182_ERZ779981 | MGnify/ENA primary metagenome ERZ779981 (study PRJEB29588, sample SAMEA2149539) | human gut metagenome | biome: human gut; feature: human-associated habitat; material: faeces | place: Denmark | collected 2008/2010 ... | reverse complement strand
TTCCAATCAGTAGTCCTCCCACAACTGATGCGAGGTCCTCTTTTTCCATCCAATATCCCTTACCGTCGTCACCTACTAAACGTATTTTTTTACCGTCCATGCTGGTTGCTTTCGTCATGTCAATTTCTCGTAAATCTCCTGCCATAGTTTTGTAAATTTTAATTGTTAATATTTAGTAATGTTATTAGCTTGGTATGTTATTGTAATAAACTGATGCAATCCAAAAATCTGCGAATCCTTGTAGGATATAAATTGAGTTACCTGCAAAAGTCACTGTAGAATTTCCTGCATACTTAACATTTCCCATTATCATGAATTTTCCTGAAGGTACTTTAACTATAATAGAAAGGCTTGTTTTTACATACAGATAAACAGTCCTACCATCTGCATTATCTCCCCAAGCCAGCAACAGCTCTGAATTATTTAATATTGATGATATGATAATCTTGTCATCCGAGATTGCGGAACCGTTAAATCCCCATATATCAATTCCAGATGATATGTATATCGGCTCGTATATCAGTGTCTTCCACGGTGTCCTTAATGAACCGCTTATATTTACATTTTGGAATGAACCGCTTGTAGCATTTATTTCACCTGTGACATGCGCATTCGTTTGCCAAGTTTCGCCTTTTTCATCAACGCGATAAGGTGCATTTTCAGGAGTCTCACTTCCGACCCATATCCGGATTTTGCTACCTTCTTCGCTACCTGAAAGACCAGCTGTTACCGTTCCATCTGATTTCTGTATCAGAAGCTGGTTTCCCTGCATGAATTTGATTTTTGCGTTCTTGGCAAGGATAAATGAGGCAAAAACAGCTCCAAAATTAGCTGAGAACTTAGACCAGTAACTTGTGTTCGTATAAGTTATACTTTCACTTGAAACATGTGTCTTTAAGCACAAGTACGCATCCCATCCTGTCTCTATAGCATCATTACGGACAAGCGCAACATTGACAATTCTCACAGACAGGCTTCCATCCGTAATGTTGCTGTCGTTCCGGTATTCGACTCCAAGTGCCCATTCAGAGTCTATGATAGATACTCCTTGAATCCCCTGTTGTCCGTCCTTTCCATCTTTTCCGTCAGCACCATCCTGTCCGTCTTTACCGGGAATACCCTGCTCGCCTTTTTCAGCAAGAACATCGTATTCAGCAGTATTCATTTCACCAGTAAGGATGTACCCACTGTTAGTCTTCAGACGATTCCCTTCACTGTCCATCAACGTGAACATAGGGGGATTGTATGTGGCTACCTTGGCGACGTAAGAGCTTCCGGCCATTGTGACTACACCCATTTTGGGGACAAGTAATCCATTATACCATGTGCCTAAATTTGTGTACCCGTCTCCTTTTTCTCCTTGCTCTCCCTTTATCTTCGTCCAAGAATACTTCCTGTAATCGGTTGAGTCATTCTGTTCAAAATCTGTATATTGCCCTATATACGATTTATTCGTAGAGTTTGACACGCTGAAATCTACGGAACCATCTGAGCTGTTAGAGTAAGCTATATGCAAGTAAGAAGTTTTACCGTTTTCACCGTTTATTCCAGCGATACCTTGTTCTCCTTTTTCTCCCTGCGCCCCTTCAAACCGAGACCACGTGTACTTCGTATAATCGTTGCTGTCCTGTTCTGTAAAATCAACATAAGTGCCAATATAGGTAGACGGAACTTCCGTCATAGGATTTCCGTTTGAGTTTGCGGAGTATTTTATGTGAAAATATGAGGTTCTTCCATCTTCGCCTTTTTCACCTTGAATACCCTGTTCACCTTTCTCTCCTTGCAAACCTTGTATGCCTTGGGCACCCTGCTCACCTTTAATCTTGGACCATTTGTAGTCAGATGGATTTGTGCTGTCATCAGGATTCAAGTCTGTCAGTACCCCAATGTAGTCTCCAGAATCTTCTCCATTATTACCGGTAAATGTCGAGCCTCCATCGTTTGAATACTTGATATGAAGGTAGTATGTTTTGCCGTCTGTCCCGTTGTAGCCTGGTATTCCCTGTTCACCTTTTTCACCTTGAATACCTTCAAAACGAGCCCATGCATATTTTGTATAATCTTCACTGTCAGCTTCTTCGAAATCCACGTAAGTACCTATATACTTGCTTGGTGTTTCGGTCATTGGGTATCCGTTCTCATTCTCAGAGTACTTTATATGGAAATACGATGTCTTACCATCTGCACCGTCTTTACCGGCAATTCCTTGTTCTCCCTTTTCTCCCTGCAAACCTTGAAGGCCATCTTCACCGTCTTTTCCCTTTTCAGCTATTATGTCATATTCAGCTGTATTGATTTCACCTGTGAGGATATATCCGTCATTGGTTTTTAGACGATTCCCTTCGCTGTCCATGAGTGTGAACATAGGGGGATTTGTGGTTGCTACCTTTGCGGCAAATGAATTTCCTCCCATTGTTACAACACCCAGATAAGGTACAATCATACCTTCATACCAGTGTCCTAAAACAGAGAAACCGTCACCTTTTTCTCCCTGAGAGCCAGTTTCACCTTTGACTTTTATAGGCTTACCCCAAGTACCTTCGGAAGAAGATGCTGCGACCTTCTGTGACATCCAAATAGTAGTTGATGTTGCATTTGTATGCCATCCGTTCGTAGTTCCGTCACCCGTAGGGGCAGAAGGCTCTGCTTCGCTGTCGTTATATGTAATATATACAGACAACCCGTTCTGACCGTCAGCTCCGTCTGTACCGTCCGTACCATCTACGACCATCAGCTTCCAAGCATTCCCATTGTAGATATATACACGACCGTTGTCTGTATCACGATAAGCCCAGTTCATCTGAGGATTTGCTGGTGCTTCCGACAAGTCACCTTTCCATACAATGCTAAGACCGTTTTCGCCGTTCTTACCGTCTACTCCGTCAATAGTCATTTGATACCAAGAACCATCCTGATATACATAAGACTTCTTGTCTGTCGTATTCTTATAAGCCCATCCGTTTTGCGGTCTTGACGGCGCACTTGCAAATTCTCCTTTCCATATAATGCTTGTTCCATCCTTACCGTCAACACCGTCAGCTCCATTCAATCCGTCTTTACCATCTTCACCTCGGAACTTACTCCATGTGTATTCAGATGGGTCAGTACCTTCAACTTCCGTTGTCTTGTTTACGGCAATACCGATATACTTCGTGCTATCAGTTGGCTGTTGATACATTGGATTACCGTCAGCATTATCTGAATAAACAATCCAAGTATAGTATTGAATGCCGTCCTCACCTTTTTCGCCTGGCACACCTTGCTCTCCCTTTATGTCAGACCAAGTATAGTCGTCGGGGTTATTGCTTTCAAGGGGGCTTTGCTTGTTGTATGCAAAACCGATATAAGCCTTTCCCGTAGGGTCGTTGGATATTCCATTTCCTTCTGCATCGTCAGCATATCTTATCCATGTATAGAATGTCTTTCCATCCTTACCATCCTGCCCTGCAACTCCGTCTAACCCATCCTTACCGTTGGTTCCGTCCGCTGCAATAAGCTGGTATTCTGCGTTGTTTATTTCACCCGTAAGTATATACCCTGATTCAGTCTTTATTCTGTTATTATTGTTGTCAAGAAGGGTATAATATGGCGGATTGTCTGTACCGTTTTTATTGATACACATAAATGAAGCATTACCCATTCTAACAACCCCTAAGTAAGGTACATGAAGTCCATTGTACCATCCTCCCATATTTACTACAGATTCTCCAGCTGGCCCTTGAATGACGCCTGCATCAGTCCATTTGCTGCCAGTCCATACCCACAAATGACCTTGTATCAGATAACCGTCACCTTCTTTGTTGCCTTCCTGCGAAAGTTCGGATTCATCATTCTTGCTTCCCAATATCCGGAAAGAGGTTCCGTCCTGGCCGTTTTCTCCCTTAGATACCTGCAACAACCAGTTGGGATTGTTTTCAGAAGGCTCTGTATTCGTTCCGCTTTCATTAACACACAGCCAAATGCACCCGTTATGTGATACACGATCGTAATAGAAGTATTGAGTGTTATTTATAAATGCTCCACGGTCGTTGGCAGTTATGACCGGTGTACCATCGGGTTTTACCTGTGTAATGTTTCCGGTAAAATACACGCTATTGGTGTACTCAGAGTATCCTTCCATATTAAGGCCGAAGACGTTTAGGTTCGACAGGTCTCCGGACTGCTTGGCTATGTTACCCTTACCGATTTCCCATGCATTCTGATGCCACAGATACCTTGTGTAAGTCCGGGTTTCGTAAACAGATGTCTGCCTGTCTTCACGCGTGAAACTGCCGTATGCCACAAATTTCATCTGCTCGAAAGGATCGAAAGAAAATTTCCAACTGTCTGATACGGGCCGAATCTGGTACTTGAACTGCTCGTTCCTGTCACCCATCACCTCGGTAATCGTGAAATAAACCGTGCAGAACCCTGCAAATGTCCGATTTCCACGGCTGTCATCCGTATCTTCAGTGGCATTGTCAGAAGATGTAAGCGAGTGGAATATACCCATACAGATGTCACCAACGGACACAGCTCCTATCTGCCCATCTTCAAGTTTTATAGTACATATCTTGTTTTCGGTATCAACCGTATCAATCAAACCTCCACCTGGCGCCCGCCATTTGTCCCCCAGAAATATTTCTATACTGTTGAAGCGAAATTCTGGAGTCTCAATGTATCGACGTGAAGTAAGGGACTCAACTTCGGCATTTCCGTTTTCGTCAATCTTTGCTCCGAATCCGGTCATTCCTTCTGCATATCCGTTTTTCCCGAAAATGGCACCAGCACGAAATATGGACGTCTGCAAGAATGTGAGTACTCCGATAACGGTGTCATTGAACTTCTTAGAGATAAACTCTGCTTTGGAGCGAAGAGCCGAAAATACATTGCTGTCAGAAGGTGCAGTCGAGTCGTTTACCTTAATTACATACACAACGCTACCTCCTCCACCTGTATAGGTCTGTCCTTTGTATGTGAGTGAATCCACCTTGTCCTCGATTTCTCCGATACGTGAGTAGGGCATACTCTCACCAATGGTATAGACCGTGCTGTCCCAAGGAATGTCCAAGTTCATTTCCCAACCCAAGACACGTGAGATGCGTCCGTTCTCAAAATAGGTGTCATCTACCAGATTGATGCGTTGACCGAACTCGAACGTGCGGGAAATCAAATCCTCTTTTACCCATGAACTGCTGAGGGTAGTAGGGTAGGTGCCATCATCCTTCTTCACTTTGTCGGCGTACTTCTGTGCCTTTTCCTTCAGTTCCTGTTCAGCTTCTGGGATATACTGGTCGGAAACCAGTTGGATGTCGAATCCGGAAAGGACATATTCGTCACCATTGGCAGGATACATCATATCATCGGGTAGGGGACGGCCATAGTCCTCATTTCGGACAATCTCCCAAAGCTGCTCGCCGCGAGTCTCGTCCTTCGGCTCAGGATTGAAGATAACTCCGAACTCCATGCCATTCAGCTTGCCGGACTGGAATTTGATTTTCAGCTCCTGTCCTTCGATGATATACTCTTCCTTGAACTCCAATCCGGTATCTTTGTAACGGTAGTAGATGACGGTCTCTTTCGTGCCGTCCTCATTATCCACTTCCTCGGTACGTGTGTGAACGTCGGACAAAGTACCAACACGACGGGGATAAACATCATCGAAAACAACCACGTCCTCGATGGCTTCTTCCTGAGACATTCCTTCGTATGCGTCAATATAGGGAGTATCGGCCGGAAGCATAAGCCGCTTCTGGACTACACCGTTCACCACGGCCTGTTCGTCGGTCGGACGGTAGTTCGTTGGGATATTCTTTGTTGAGCCAAACGCATAGATGCGGGTGGCATAAGTGCCCTGACTTTCACTGCGGGTGATGCTCGACGCTTCGAGACCACGCTCGATTTTAACGGCATCTCCGAACTCATTTCGCCCAAAATGAATCACGTTGTCCGTTATCCAGCAATCACAGTTCCACTTATCCTCGCCCGCCATAGAAAATAAGGCATCCAACAGGTTCATGTTTTCGTAAGTCATTGCTACGGCCTTGTTTTCTACGGTATCGTCTATGCTGAAAGTGAAGTCTGTTCCTCGGTAGTTGTATCCCAAAGCCTTCAGGTTTCGAAGGAATACACCAAGCTGTACATCAAGAGATGCAGTAAGCGACCATGACGCTTCGCTGCCTGCATGCTCCGGCGTGTACTTAAAAATCTTGTTCTTCCACTTCCAGTAGTAGGCGTTCATCTGAAGCTTATAGTCATAGCCTCCAGTGGAAGAGTTATAGGTTGGCTTCTGAAGGTCAGTTATCTCATAGATTTTTGCCAACTTTCCGCCGAGGGATTCATCCAATACGCCGGACAAGTCAACGTAGTCACCCAGTTTGAACGGAATGGGAGTGGACACCGAAAAAGGGAGGATGATATAGTCCTCTTTCATCAGCGTAAACTTTCCCTTGGCCCCTTTGTTGATGGAGGTGGAAAACCTTGTCTTTCCGGATATGTCCTTGATTTCAATCATATCCCCAAAGTTCATAAATAGAAAATGGAAGCCCTAAAAATCAGGGCTTCCATTTGAAACAATAAAGGGAATGTTCGTTATTCGTTTCTGTCCATCGGATTCGGTTCTTCAAATTTACTTGAAACCTTTCCGAAACAGCGGTCCAAACTCAACCCGTATGAAACACTTTTACCCAGGTAAACCAGCTTGTAAACCTCATTTCCGAGTACCGGCACCTTGATATTCACTGCTCCTTTCTCCAGTTCTGTCTGAAAGGCTTTCTTTTTGCTTCGGTAATCACTTTCCGAACTGCCTTCAATAGTGAACTGAAGAGTGATTTCGCGCGAATCCACTTTTGCGTTGTCTGTTATCACACGTTTTCCATGTTCCAACCGGCTTTCATTCTCAATGTAGTCTTTCATTTCATTGAACCCGTCGATGGCATCGAGGAAACTGTCTCCCATGCGGACACCCCATGTACTCCATGCGTCTTTCCCATTGATAAATAAATCTCCTGTCATAGTCTTGCTGTATTACGTTTCACTTCGGCGATGTCAGCCTGAATCTGCTTGATTGGTTTGACAATTTCGCCCGTATTCTCTCTGATTTGCTGCAACTCCAGATAGGAATTGGCCAGAATGGTACGTGTCTCATCGGCGATGTTGTACATTCCTGTTGCCTGTACTGTCAAGGCACTGATGGAACCTCGCAGTTCCGTGATAGCCACTGTCTGCTGCTGCTCTGCTTCCTCTATCCTAAGATTGGACTCATATACGGCTGTGAACCGCCCACTCAGTTCCCCGGCATCCTCGTGCGTCATTTCTGTTCCGAATCCGCGGCTGGAGGCTGATTGCTGCTCGGAGGAAGAACCTTCCCATCCCATAGCCTGCATGATGGCGTTACGCTCAGCTAAGGCATCACTGACCATCTGGTCCCATTGTGATTTTAGGTCGCTTTGTTCTGAACCGGACAAAGTACCGTCCGTCATCGAGTTTGCAAAGCTCTTGTACCACGTTTTCAAGCGGCTTGCATAGGTATCTGACATCATGCTTTCCACCACAGCCTGCTGCATCATCTTCTCGAAATTTTCTGCGAAGTCTTCCGCATCTGATTCCATGTCAAGTAGTTGGCTCTTGAACTCATCCCGGATATTGTCAAACGAGGTGTCGGTCAGCTTTTCGCGGTAAGTGTCCTCCAGTTCATCGAGCTGTTTCCAGTATTCAATATAGCTGTCCATATACTGTGAAGCGTTCTGATATCCATCGTCGGCGTATTGCTTGATTTTTGAGTATAGGTCTGTGGCGTTGTTTGCCACGTTGTACATCTGCTCACTGGTCAGGTTCCAGAAATCGCTGGCACTTGTCACCGAAACTCCTGCTGCATCACTGACACGTTTCCAGTCTTCGGCAGACATAGCGTCGTTGATTTTCTTATTACTTGAATGTGTGCCACCGATTCCAAGGAAACCGTTGCTATATGCAGCGGCAGAGCGTTGCATCATCTCTTTTGTATTGGCCATCTGCTCCTCGATATTCTTCTTCTGTTGTTCGTAAAGTCCAGTTGCATCGGCAACAGAACTTTCGTCCATCTTCTCAGCCAGATTATCGAGAGAGGCTTTCAAATCTTGATTGGATATTGTCAGTTTTTCCAAATCGTCTTTCAAATAAGGGTCACTTTCCTTATTTCCGATAAGTCCAAAGGTCAATGTGTCCCATATCCCCCCAACGGCTCTAAAGACACTACCGAAAAGATTGTCAACAAACCCATCAAGCCCCTGCGAGCTGATGGCATCTAAAAGAGAAAATGCGGCTCCAATGATTCCACCAAGTTTCTCGCTCCCATCTGCAAATATGTCTACTATATTACCGGCCAGGCTTCCGACTTGAGAAAGAGACATCTCTGAATTGGAGCCAAGCTGGGTAATTACATTCGACAAAGCGATAAGGTTGCTTGTCGTTTTGTCCGTTGACTTCTGCACATTGGTCTGAGCGTTCTGCTGTCTCTTCTGAGCATCGTTCAGCTTTTTTGTAGCAGCTTCCTTTTGCGCATCCGTACCATTCTTCATGGCTTCGTTGTATTCCTCCTGGGCTTGTGACAGTTCTTCCTGAGCCTTGGCAAGTTCGCTTAACTGTTCGGGTAGGTCGGCCAGCAATCCTCCTTTGTCGATGAGGCTTGATTGGATGTTGTTCAACGCCTCGTCAATGACCTTCTTCTGGTCAACAGCCATATTCTTGTATTCTTCGGAGTTCTTGAAGTCCCTAAGCTGCTGCTTTACCTTGTTCAAGGATTCTTTGGATACCTTGTCCAAATCACCGAATACAAGTTCCCAGTTGATACCCTGTTTTAGCTTTTCAAGATCAAGGGAGGAAAGTGCCTTTTCCATTTCTTTTTGGAGTATATCCTTGTCTCCCTGAGTAGTGGCTTCTGATATTTTACGAGCGTACTCATCGGTGATGGCCTGTCTTTTTTGCATGAATGTGCCGTAGTTTTTCAGATAGCGTTCATTGGCCTCGATTTCATCTTTGAGCCGGTCGTTTACTTGCTTATTCTTAGTGTTGTCGTAAATACTGTCAAACATGGAAGTATCAACAGTAACAGAAGATGATTCAAAACTTTTCTTTTTATACTTTGGGTTTTGTTTTGCCTTTAACTCTTCTGTGGCTTCGAATATTTCTTTCTGCCGCTGTACTTCCTTTTGGATATACTCTTCTTTAGCCCTGTCAATAGCTTGTAATTCTTTCTTATTATCAAGCTCACGTTGTGCAAGTATCTTCTCTCTTCCATCGGCCATAGCATTAATACGTGCCTGTTCAACCTGATTCTCTAATTCTACAGCTTCTTTTGCACGTTCTAATGCCTGTTTACGTTCCAAGTCTGAAAGTTTCCCTCCAGCTGATGTTGTCGCGTTCTCTCTTGACACATCCTTGTTCCTGACTCCGGTAAGTGTTTCCAACGTCTTTTCTGCACTCTGCAACTCTTTCTCCTTTGCCTTAATAGCAGATTCTACAGTCTTACCAGTCTCTGCCTGCAATTTTCCGCTTCGAAGGTCGGCAATCTCTTTTTTGAGTGTCTTGATACGCTTTGTGGCATTTTCTACTTCTTTGGATATTGTAGATTGTGGGGATTCTTTTTTATCGGATAAAGACGATTCTTCAATCTCTTTTTCCAAAGCATTAATAGCAGAAATAGTTTCATCTAATGCTTCCTTTGCCTTATTGGCTTTTTTTTCTGCGCTGCTTCTCTCTTGTGCTGTATACAGCTGTAATCTCGCTCCAGATTCGCCATAAAACTCTCCAAGTGGATTTTCTTTCTTTACTCTTTCAAAATTTTCTTGACTTGATTTATAGTCTTTTTCTTGGACACGTTTCTTTCTGTATAACTCCTCCAGCTCTTCCTGAGCAGCTTTCATCCGTATCTGCTTTTCCAGTTGCGTCAGATAGGATTTAATAGCCTCTGTGTTGTTGTTTATCAGTCGGCCCTCTTCATCAAGACTGGCATTGTAAGATGGGATGATGGCCTGCAAATCAGACAAGGCTTTCTTCTTCTGGTCAAGAGACGAAGTTTCACTTTTCAATACGCCGGACAACCTGTCAACCGTTGCTGCCTGCTTGGAAAATTCCTCATCGGCCTTTTTGTTCACCGAATTAAGCGTCTCCTGTGCTACAGTGGCTTCATTGGTTCTCTTGGTGTACATGTAAATAGCCGTACCGATTCCTACCAGCGTTGCTAACAGAGCAACATATACATTGGATTTTGAAGCGACATTGAAAGCCTGTTGTGCAGCGGTGGCCAGTCCCAATTCCTTTCTGTACATTACTATCAGACGGATACTTTCAACAAATCCGACCGCCTTCTGCGCTACGGCTGCGGTAATCAACGCGGCCTTGTACGTTCCGTATGCTGCAATCAGTCCGCCCATAACAGACAACACATCATCAAGACTTTCCACCAAGTCCTCGGCTGTACCGATGCCAAACTCAAAAACTTCCTTATACTTGTTCCCGAACTCATTCATTTTCTGGAAGAGGGTATCTTCGATATTCGACAGTCGCTGGGGCCACGTCCCGGCGGAACTTTCCATAAGGTTGGCAAACTTTCCTCCTTCGGATGTCATGTTTTTGAAGGCCTGTTCGACCTCCTTAAACCCTACCTTACCTTCCTTCACAAGTTCACTTACCTGGTCTTTAGAAACTCCTAATACCTTGGCCAGTTCTTCGTAGATTGGAATGCCTCGTCCGGCGAATTGGCGGATGTCTACAGTCATGGCCCGTCCTTGTGTTCTCAATGTTCCATACAGATAAATAAGCTGTCCGATAGGAATCTGCAATCCGGAAGCCACATCTCCAAGCATGGAAAGTTCATTCACGACATTATCGGCCGAGGAACCGTATGCCAGAAGCTGTTTTGCTCCGGTCGCTACATCGTCAAGATTGAATGGTGTTTTGGCCGCGAACTGGACAATATCGGCGATGAGCTGGTCCGCTTTTGATTTGTCCTGAAGGATGGTTGAAAGAGCTACCTGTAACTGCTGCATCTTTCCGGTTGCTTCAATCACATCGGATCCGAATTTCTTTATCGCCACCAGTCCACCGATTTCAACGGCTGTACGCTTTAAAGAATCCGTCAGGGATTTTACTATCTCATCAGCGTTGTTCGTCCCACTGGAAAATTCCTTGTACTCTCTCGTAAGTTTCCTCACTTCGAGCCTGTTTCTGGCCTGCTGGTCCTGTAATTCGCCAAGGGAATATCTCTGCTCGTTCAAGGCTGCTTTAGCCCGGTTCAGTTCAGCTAATTTAGCTTTTGAATTAGGAGAATACTTACCCATCTTTGAATATTCATCAGACAGCCGTCTGACATCATCCTGCGTATCACGGATGATTTTCCTTTGTTTTATGATTTCCTCTGTCAGTTCATCGGAGGCCTTTGACGCGGAATTAAGCTTTTTCTTCAAATCATTCTCCATCACAGCACCAGCCTTGGCCGCTTCTGTCACCAGCCCCATCATCTGTTGGCGAGCAGATGCCAGTTGAGTTTCCAAAGCCTTGGCGGCTGCGGGGGATTTGTTCACGTCCATCTTTTTGAGTTGGGCTTCCAGCTTCTCACATTCCTTCCTCAGACGGATAACCTCATCATAATCTGAACTGACTTTAAAGTATAGTGTAGCCATATCTATTTCTTGTTTCTTCTTCTGCGCGAAGCCATGTCCTTACCCTGTACCTTTGTAACCTTTGTCCCTGTAACGGTATGGAGCTTGTCACGCTGCATTAATACTAAATTTCTGTACGGTATCTCATAGACCACTTCCCGGTATGACAGATGCAGATTTTCCATGAACGACGCTATCTGTCCCAATAGAGTATCATTCCCTACAACCTCGGTTTCGCTGCCAGCAGGCTTACGTTCCTCGCCAAGCTGACAGCTTTGAGAAAAACCTTTGAGTCAATCATAGAGAGTGCTTCATCCAATGCGTTCACATTCTCTTCGTATGTTCCTTTTCCCAGTTCTTCGCTCAAACTTTCGTCACCAGCTATCAGCCAGGAGAGAGCCTTGCTGTAAGCCTCGCTTTCTCCCAAGGAAAACAGGACTTCTTTCAAATTGTCCGCTTCTTGTACGCCTGATAGATGGGAAATTGCCCCGGCCAGTTTGTGGACAGTAGGAGGGTAGACCGTGTAGGCTTTTCCGGCGACAAACACCGTCCTGAAATCACTTCCGATAATGGATTCTGATACTATTTTCGCTCCTTGATTCATTCTGATAAAAATTAAGGGGTGAAGCCATAAAGCCCACCCCTGTTATGGAATTCAAATTCTACCTATTGGATAGGCATTAAACACCTGCTTTTACCTCTTCTGAGTCAAACCAGTATTCCGGAGCGATAGCGGAGTCTTTCGGCTCCAGTTCTACAGCACTCACCGGAAGTCCGATAGCTTTGTCCGTTGTCGCTTCGCGGGCCCCGATGTCTGCACGAGGAATGACGCAATACTGGTCGTCTTCGGTCAGGGCAACAATCAGCTTCTCAATTTTCACCTTACCTCTTGCACGTTTCCAACCCTTGTCGGTGTTGATGACATCACCTCCCATGAGGTCTTTCTTAGTCGGATAGTCATACTCTCCAATCGTAAAGTTAACGGTCACGTCACCCATCTCCTTGTCGCTGCGATAGGTCTGGCCGGTAAGCTGGTTCTTATAGTTCGTTCGGCTCGCTTCCGCTTCTTCGAGTGTCCATGTGTCGCCATGAATATTTTTAACTTCTTTCAATGTGTCACCCTGCAAAAGAGTGTACAGAGCTTGTCCGGTCAAATCCGCGGAAATCTCGCTCGTTTCTCCATATAAAAGTTTTTTGATATTCACGGCTGTGATTTTCTTTGCTTCTGCCATATTATTTCACATTTAAAATTTCAAACAAAATTCTTACATTCACATAGTGACACTTTAAGGCTGTGTCCTCCTCGGTTCCGATTGTGTCGATGGAATAATGATAAGTGGTACCGTCATAGCGTCCGGTTATGCCGTCAAACAGCTTTTGAGCCTGTTTTTCAAGTTCGTTTAGCCTAATGGTATTGGCTTCACCTTCATTCAGGTCTGGAACGCAAAGGTTCACTTCTGCGAAAGACTTCTTCCAGTATGTTCCTGGCTGTTGACTTTTAGCATGAATGACAATCCTTTCTGACTTCATCGGACCCGTCAATTTCTTGCCATGGGGAACAATGGATATGCCGAAAGACTGGCAATCACGGTAAAGTATGTTCGCTATGTCGGTAGTTACTATCATTTGATTTCCTCCTTCAATCGTTTCTCAGCGTATAGGGCTGCACCAGTCAGGACTTCGTAGCCTTTGGATTCTACGAAAGATGCGTATTCGGCTTCATTCCTCAACTCCAAGCCGTCATCCTGAACTGAATACTTGTTTGACTTACGGAGCGTGCCGGTCCGGTTCTGATAACTGCCATGCTCCACTGCATAATCGACAGCTTCTTTGCCTACCTTCTCTTCAACGGCTTTCACCTCTGCATAACCTTGGTCGAAAAAGCTATCCACGTCCGAAAAATCAAACTTTACAGCCATATTTCTGAGTAACCAAAATAATTCGTATTCTTTACCATGTAAACCTTGCCAGTTCCCCGGATATTCTCACCGTCCATACACCTTACTTCATCACCAGCCTCCAGTGAGATTTTCTTCTCACAGACTACGTGATAGTTCGGCCGGTACACCTCGCCGTTCTCCGAGGTAAACTCCTTGGTAGAGTTGTCATCACACCGGCACTTGCACACGTCTTGCCAGCTTTCTCCGCCGGTACCGGGGATAGGCCGGCCGAACTCGTCTGTTTCCATTGAAGTAAAGACTTTAACCTGTAATGTATGTGGAGCGAATATCATAGGAATCTGACTTTAGGTTTATCTGACAGCGTGTCTTCAAGACCGTACTTCTTACACAAGAATGAGTAGTATTCCTTCAAGCCCTGAGTATTCCAGGACATAGAGAAACCGTTCTCGCTGATAGAAGTGGCACGGAGTAATAGAGAGGGGATGAACTTCGCCATTTCCACCGAAACAAGTCCGATGTTTGACGGGCCCATCTCATCCTCTCCGCTTATCCCTGAAGACAGACTTATCTCCAAAAGGTCAGCCTCCGACAAGTTAATGCCGAAGGTCTGAAACTTCTGTGATATGTAGTCATTTACTGTCATGCGTTCATGGTTGTCAAATCGAAATTCACAATCAGGTTCGGATTTGTAATCTGCGGAATCCACTCAGCCGTGTATTCCAGATAACGACCGTTCTTGTCCTTGTAACCGGAGATAAGCATATCACCGTCGGCTTGGGTGTAGTTACGTCCTGGTACGCCATCCACGGCTTCGTACGGAGTATGGAAGCGCATGTAACCAACCTTATCCTGCGGAAGTAAGGTAATGCGGTCGTCTGCGTAAATCTGCACGTTCTTTCCGGTCTGGTCTTTCACGTAATCTTCCTTAATCTCAATGGCCGGAAGGCCGATGCCGGTAAAGACTGAAGAAGCCAGTTGAGAGGTAATCAATCCAGTTGACATATACATTTCGTTACTGGTAAGCTGCATCTTGAACTTGTCACCAAATTCCGCTGAGCCGATAATATTCTTCACGAAAGTTCCACGTGACATGATCATCTTCTGGAAATTACCGTAGTCCGCTTTAAGTGCATTAATCTGCTGCTGCAAATAGGTAATGAATTTAGTCTTCGCACCGGTATCAGGCTTAATAAACTTGAACGGCAATTCAATGTTGAGAAGGTCAACGCCTCCGGCATTGTCGTCCTTGTTCTTGACTGTTGCTGCTCCTGTCATCAAGAGTGAACCTACGATAATATCCATACGTTTATGAGCTGCCAAGAGTACCTGACGGTAATCGTCGTAAATGAAGTTCACGATTTCCTGCATGGCTGCTACCTGGTCGGCAGGTTTAGCTGCATTGTACTTGTCAATCAAGTCCTGCAAATCAGACAAACGGTCTATGGAAATCTGGTAAGCATCGCCAAGATAAGCGATTTCACCATAACCTGAACCGATGTTCCGGCGTTCGCGGATAGGCTTCTCACCGTATCGTGAGTTGATGGAACCAGCCATTACGCCAGTAACCTGACCGATATAGTCTTTGAACACACGGGTAGTAGTTCTGCGGAAATCCAGGTACTGCTGCCAGTAAATCGCATCCTTACGGGTTTGAAGGACGCGCTGGATAACGGCATTAACGATGTTGGGGTCGTTAAACAGGGTATGAATAGTTAGCATCATATCTTAGTCCTCCTTTCTTATTCGTTAAATTGGAAATGTGGCATATTTGCCTTGTCTTTTTCATGGAAAGGCATAACCAGCTTGGTCGGTTCAATTTCGAAAGCACGCATAAGCAATGCTACCAAAACGATACCATCCTCCACTTTGGCTCTTTCGTATAAAGCTGAGTTGGCCACTACCTTCGGGGTAGTTCCATCGACTGCTGTGGCTTCAAAAAGAACTGTTCCGACATTGATTGTCGCGCCAAAATCAGCGGCTAAAGTCAGCTTGTCAAAAGCTTTATCAGACTTGTCAATCGAACTAACTGTCGCACCATGAGAACCGTCACCAATGTGCATACCCACATAAGCCAATGAGTTCTTCTTGATTTTCAATGTTAAGTTGGAACCTGTGGTGTATTTCTCGTAAACTTCCACACGGATAGCTACCTGAGCGGTCTTCTTCACCAAGTCGGCGGCAATCGGCGTGAAGGATGGAAGGAACGAACCTGCAACCAGGTTGGTCGTATCCAGCTTGTAAGGCCCTCTGCGTCTTACTCCGGTAGAGACATCATAGCGTTCCTCGATGGACGGTTCAGGCTCAATGTTGTACTTAAATCCTGCTGACATAAATTACTTGTTTTGTTGTTCGACAATAGATTTTGTGTCCGCCTCAATCATTTTGGCGAACTCACTCGCTTCTTTCTCCTGCTTCTGTTCGGCAGTCTCAGGAGCTTTTGAGAACTGAAAACCGCTGTTAGACATATCCTGCTTCATGTCCTTGAAATAGGTATCCAAGTCCGTGTTCTCAGGAATGTTGCGGTCTTTCAGCATAAATTCGGGAATACCGTACTTCTTCGCCACTGCCGAGATTTGAGAATTGCGCTGCGCCTGCGCTTCATTTTCCTCCATTTTGGCCAGCTTGTCGGCAAAAGGCTTGATACCAGCTGCAATGCCGTCGGCAATCATCTTTGCGATGTCCGTTTCCTGCGGCTTTGGAGGGTCGTTTGGCTTCGGTGGTTCCGGTTTCGGATTCTCGATTGGTTTTCCGTCTTTCAGTCCATGCTTCTTCTCGTAGTTGGAAACAGCGGAAGTCTGCGCTTGTCCTGCACGGAAATCACCATAGTTTTGCATCACGTCATGAAAAGAGATACCCTCAACGATGGAGGTCACCTTCGTTTCGTCCGTTATACCCTCAGCCTTTTTTGTGGCAATACGGGTAAGAGTGGCAGTGTCCACCCCAGCGAATTTCTGTTGCAGTCCTGCCAAGATTTGTTCAAAGATTGTCATACCGTATGAGTTTGATTAATAATTTCATACGGTAAATTTACTTATAGAGAAAGGGAGGGGGAAATTTTAAGGCTAACGATACGAAACAATTGGGATAATGTTCGTTTTTAGACAAAAAGAAAGCGTGACTACTGGGGTAATCACGCTAAAAAATCATTTTTTTTGAGCTTTTAAGTTCACCATTACATTTTTACCATATTCTGTTAAAATCCAATATGTGTATATTCCATCAACTTTTATAGTATCTGTTGATATCAATTTTAATACCATAAGTTGAATCAATATTGTTTGAAAATCACTGTTTATAATACTATAATGTTCCCCCAATAGGTTTTTAGTCATTTCTGAATACATAGTATTTTCATTGGTCGGACTAAACAACAAAGTTGATATTGACAAAAATATTTCATTCCAACTAACTTCTCGTTCATATATTTTAGCTTCTTCATCAAAAGAAAGCAATTCATAATCATACGTATAATGAATAGTAAATTTATCTTCTCCTTGTTTATATATTTCTGTTCCTTCTGGTATCTGAGAACTTAATACTCTGATTTTAGACTTCAATAAATCATTCTCCTTACGGAGAGTAATAAGTTCCCTGTTCGCTTCTGCTGAAGAAATTTCATCTGCTTTTACCCATCCTGTTCGAGGATAATTCTCAAACATATAATCTAAGGTAACATTCACATTAAATGCTAACTCATAAGCTTCTCCCCAAGATTTACATAAATTATTTTGTACTAATCTTTTAAATTCACCATATTTTTCCTTACCTTCATTTGTGTTTTCAACCTTGGAAGACGGTAAATCACCAATGTTTTTATGATAGAATGCAGCAACAGGAATATTTTTGTTTAAAGCATATTCATATTCTAACTGTGTGTAACTTTTACCAGTTTTTGGTTCTATAGATCCATAGCGACCACCAAGAATTAGAATATAATAATCGCATCTATCTATAAGTTTCTTTATAACTGCAAACTGTTCTTCACTTGCGGCAGGAAAGTATTCCATACCAACAGGAAAGCAATTCTTACTAATTAAAGCCTCTATAACTTTCTGTCTTTCCTCAATTAAATCTTGATAAGTTGAACTAACAAAAACCTGATACTTCTTATCCATAATTACAACAAATTTATAGCTGCCAGTTCCTCTGTCAGTGCGTTAATACCTTTCTGAATCTTCTCCAACTGCTGTTTACGGGGTTTATGTACTCCAGCCGCATAATGCCACAACTGGCGCTCATTGATTCCGGTTATCCGGCTCAATGCCGCTTTGGTAAAGATACTGCTGTAATAATTGATGAAGGTGGCCGCATCTATCTTGAATTTTAAGGTGAACTCTCCCTGCAAAACTTCCACCGGAGCGATGTTCATCTCCTTGCATGAATCCAAGTATAGCTCAACAGCTTCCTTCATGTTCTTCTCGATTTCCTTCACGTCGTTGCCGACAGTAATCACCGGAGCACCTTCAATGTAGGCACTCAGATTATTCCCAGCATGTTCTACAATCACTTCAACGGTTTTCATACAGACCTCCCTTTTTATTGTGAAACAAAAGAGGCGGGGGCTATTTTAGCCCCGCTTGCCTCAGAATGTTGTAATAAGTGCCTTTCTCAACGCCTTTCTTGCCGTGGTCGGGGACAATCACTACATGGCTGCCATCAGTGTAAACCATGTGACTGCCTTTCTGCCTCACGAACCAAAAGCCATTTTCAGTAAGCAGCGTTACAACGTCTTTAACTGATTTGTAGCTCATAGCGTTTACGACTTAATTACGATGCAAATATAGTAAAATAACGAATAATATCAAAAAAGTATTCATGTTTTTACTATGATAAAGAAAATAGCGACACCTCGAAAGATACCGCTATTCAATTAGTCAATATTTTAGATTTCCATCCGTATCGTTTGTATAAGCCCCGTAATTCTTCTGACTGAATTGTTCTATTCTTCAGATTTGCTACTTGAACTTTTGAGAGAGGAAAGCTGTTCCTGTTTCTCAATGTCGTTCTTCTGCTTCTCTGCCTGTTCTTCCTTGATGGCTTCAATCTCGTCCATAACGGAATCCACGTTCCCTACAAAGGTGATGGCTCGTTTCTGTGACCAAATTTCTCCGTTCTTGGCCTTGATGGCGGTGTCTATCTTGTCTTTGAGGTCCTCCAATTTGTACGGCTGCATCTGCACATCCACGTCGATGGTCTCGGAAGCCGCTTCGAGTGTGGAATTCACGGAACCCAACGCAGAGACAAGGAAGTTCACACGCCGTTGCATGAACTCGCCAACCGTTTCGTTAAGGTTCTCCACATTCAAATGGGTAGACATGAACACATAGTCAAAACTTACACCGGATACGGCGTTTCCTGTACCTTTCAGGGAGTCAAAAGAGATTCTGGGTGTATTGGTCAGTCCATATATCTGGCTCAGCAAGGTTTCCACCTCGAATTTTACGGTGTCAGGAACCTGAGACCAGGTAAGATACTGGGCATTTGCTCCCTGTCCGGTAAGTTCGACCACCCGGTTCTTGAACTCACCGGAGAAATTCTCCACGTTACCAAAAAGCATGAGGATAGGGAAGAAGTGATAGTCGATACAGTCCGCATAACTTGATAGGAGTTTCTCCAGTCTTACGCGGAGACTCTTTATCTTCTCACAGTACGCTTCCGGACGATACATGTAGATTACAGGCATTTTCTTGAAACAATGTGCGAAAGAACCCTTGTCTGTCCAATTGTTTGTAAGCTCCCACTGGTAAACCATATCCTTGGTAATGGTCATAAAGCAGGTAATCTCCACGTCATTCAGGTCTTTCTTCTTGTATTCACGGGATAGGGCCACCAAATCCCCCTGGTCATTGAAGAACGGATAGAGTTTATCTCCGCGGAACGGGGACCAGATGGCACTCTTCAGGCGGTACTCAGGTTTAGATTTACCGAAGATTCCTGAAATCTTTCTTTTGAGCTTGTCCCAGAAACCGTCATCTTTCACTACATACCAGTATTCGGCCACTTCCTGCTCGGCCAGCCATGCCCGGACAACCTTTTTGTTCTGGTATTTCAATTTGTTCTTCTTAAATACCTGCTTCAACGCAGAAAGAAGGCTTTCCTCCGACTGGTCCGGCTGGCAATCAAGAACCGGTTCCGTCCCCACGGTGAAGGCCGTCTGAATGTTCACGATGTCCTGCTCGATAGGAAGTGCAATCCGGTTCGGGTCAACTTCCTTCTTTACCGCCGGCTCGATATATTCTTTCCCGGTTGTCGGGTCTGTAATCCGTTTCTCAGGTTGAGTTGTGATTTTGATTTTAGGGTATTTCTCTTCATCTATCACTATCTCGTGCTTGTTCGGATTCCAGTCGTTGTAAAGGGCATGAGCGTTTGGTTGCTTGGTCTTTCGTCCCTTCTTCAGATAGTAGATTTTTCTCTCTACTTCGGGTATAGCTAAAATTTGTTCTAAAGTCATATTTCAAAGTTTAATGTCCAAATATTCCTGAAACATCTTTCGGTTTCATAATCCTGCCGAGAAGTTCTCCCAGCACATAGTAGCGTGCAGCATCTATACCGTGGTTATCGTGGTCTTCCGGCTCGTTGATGTAGTTTCCGTCCTTATCCTTTGCCCAGACATAATTTCTGTACTCCCTCTGCAGGTTGTAGGAGCGTCTGGTGATAAAGATTTCCATCCCTTGCATTTTGTCAAGACCTGCATTGACAGAACCTTGTCCTTTCTCTACTGGATAAATCTTGATACCTCCATTGTGGATTTCCTGAATGAGTCGCGGGTCCGCACTGTCGGCAATCACTTTCAGATTCCAAGGCCGCAAGGTTTTTATGATGTCTCCCGAAAGAAGTCCGGTTCTATAATCCAATTCATCCAGATACAGTGCATTGTCTATGATTCCACATCGGATAGCTGCTGTAGGGTCATTGGTATAACCAAAATCCAGCCCGATAGCTACATGCTTACACCACATCGGGAACTCATCCACGATGCCCCATTTCTTGAACACGGCACCTTCGGCCACGTCAGCCCAACGTCCGATAACCACATGAGCGTACTTCTCCGGATTCTTCTCTTTCATTTCCTTGACTTCTCTTAGGAACTCAGGAGAAAGGTTCTCGATATTGTCGAAGTAAGTCGTATGGATATGAAGAACATTCGGATGAGTTGAGATTTGAACCGGTACACCGTCAATCTCCACCAGCCGGTGGGTATTCTCGATGTATTTCTTGTAGATGAAGTGATTGGAGTCACAGGGATTCATGATAATGATAATCCGGTTCTGGATTCCCTTTTTACGGATGGAGAGCATAATCTTGTCAAACTCTTCCTCACTGGTCCATTCCTCGGCTTCATCGCAGACAAAGGTGGTGATACCCTGAATAGATTTCAGCTTGGCCGTTTGATTTCCGGAAGAAGTCTTGATACCCCGGAACATGATACGGCTGCCGGTCATCCGGTTTACGATATCCGTCTTGGTGGTCTTGAAATACTTCGTGGTTCCGTCCAGTTCTATCTTTTCCATCATTTCCGGAATAATAGACATGCCGGCAGATACCATTGTGTAACGGGTGTATAGAATCTGGTGGACAATCTTCTCCACTGGAGTCTGCTCAAAGGTCAGTCGTTCGATGAAGGTGGAAGCGTTGAAAGACTTCCCCGATCCACGGCCACCAGTAATGAGGATGATAAACTTCTCTCTGTCTGTGTATAACGGATGATATATCGTCTGGGGAACAATCATTTCAGCTTGTCTTTAATCCATGAGTCAATAGAAATTCCGTGGTCAATATCCTTTGGAATATCGGCTTCCTCGTCCTGCCGGCGTTCAACCTTCCTCCATTCTTCGTCATGGTGATACAGCCAGACGGACATGGCCTGAAGGTTGGGAGCCAGCTCGCTTTCACTAACCTGAAGCTCTTCTTCGCCGGTCAGATTGCCATCCTGGTCTTTCAGCTTCCTCACTACAGTGCTCTTGGTCTTGATACCACCCAAAGCCATCGCAAGGAACTTCGCACGCACAGCAGCGGTGATGGTCGCACGCCCGCGCGCTAATACTTCGCATAATTCAGAGTGCTCATTCTTCTTCTCGCAGAATGTCTGGGGGCATAACCCTAAAGCAAAAGCGATTTCTTTATCCGTGAATCCCTTCTTGGCATACATCTCCACCTGAGAAAGAAACTCCTCACTCTTGTAGTCAAATTTCGGCTTTCGCCCTGTATGTTTGCTTTTTTGAGATTCACTTTTCATAACCAAATCATCCGTTATTGTTACCCATATAAATGCGGCGAGAAACAGGATTATTGCCATAGACATCAATTCCTCTCTTTGAGAAATAACTGTCTATTCTCGCTGCATATCTTTCCATTATAGACCTCGTTCTGTCTCTTATACTTCTTTGCCTGTCTGTACCAAGCCCGTATTGCCTTCCAGCGTTGTACATTATTCGTCTTGACTGTTGATACAGCTGGCTATATGTTTTCCTTCTAACTCGGCATACCTCCTATATTTTAGATTCTCATTCAATTCTTTCTATCTGTTCATCGAATACCTCTCCCTTGATAAACTTGGAGTAGGGGTCGTAACCAAATCTCTCACAGAAGGCCGCTTTGGCCTCAAACGTATCGAAAGAAAGCATCAAGTAAGCATCCATGTCCTGTGCCTGCTTCTGAACGGCATCCTTTACCTGCTGCTTGACTTCCTTCATGTGGGCCACCTTCTCGGCTCTTTCCATCTGTTTGGCAGCTTTCTCGGCTTCTTTCTGCTCAGTTACTGGAGCCATCATATCCTCCAAAGCTTCCGCGATGGAACTTTCTTCTTCAGTCTGTAGGAGGAAATCACAGCCAATAATATTCAGGTCGGCAGCCGTCAGTCCTGCATCCTGATAGTCAATATCGGGAACCATCCGGGCCAAAGCGTCATAGTCCCATGAACCCTGTGCGTTTGGATTGTTCATCAGGATATTCAACTCTTTCTCCTGCTTTTCGTCTACATCAATCACATCTACACGGATTCTATAATCATTCTCAGGATACTTCTGAAGCTCGTCCATCACGCTAAGACGCTGGTGACCGGACACGACAGTCAGTCCGGTCCGCTTGTTGACTACGATTCCGCCGACAAGTCCGAACTTTTTGATACCCCGCTTCAACGTCTTTCTGGCTTCCTCAGAAAGTTTCCTGGGGTTATAACCTGCAAAGTGAATGGCGGAACGGTTAAGTTCCACCGATTCACTCTTTATGTATTTGCTCAGTTCCATACCTATTGCTTTTGTTTATGTTCCCAAAGGATTCTCTCAGCCATCGGAAACACCTTGTAAATTCTCTGTAAATCCTGCGGGTAGTTCTTCTCCAGCCATAACATACAATCCAGATTGAATCCAACACCAGAACTGGCCTTCAGCGAATACCTGACAGGTTCCGGCAGCCCGTTCTGCTTCATGTAGGACAGGATGTCTTTCTGCGTCCAGTCTGCCAAAGGGTAGCACATACCGTTGTTTTCGTACCCGTTGGCTTCATAGCCTTTCAGCATCAGGCGACGGTTCATGCCATCGGCCTTCTTCATACCCAAGAACGTGTAGTAAAGTCCGTATCTTAGCTGCATGGCCTTCACCACATCGGCCAGTTTTAAAAGTTTCACTTTCGGGTTTGGCACGCAATACAAACCACCACGAAGAATGTAGGTAAGGTTCCAGTGAGGCACCTGAACAAACTCTATCCTCGGATATTTGGCTTTTACCCATCCAATCCATCTTTCGATGTGCTCTAAACCTTTGACAAAGTACATGAACACGCAGACTATCCTTTCAAACTTCGGATAGATCATGTCCAGTAAGACCAAAGAATCCTTACCCAAGGACAGAAACAGCAAAACCCCGTCAGTATTCTGTCTGACGAGGTCAATATAGCTGTATGTCCTTTCTTGCAGTGTCATTATCCGCCACTCATACCAAGTCCTGTGCGGACGTTATAATACTGCTGGCGGCGGGTGATATATCTACCGCCCTGAGAGGTTCTACCTGTATTCGGGTCTGTCAATCCAGTGCGGCCCCCACGGTAGTTGCTCGTTGAAAATGTACTTCTGTTTGTTCTGACTCAACAACAAGTTTTAAAGGGTTAAACATTCTTTTCCATCACTCGGCCAAGGTCATAAACGACCTGTGCGGCCAAGTATATCTCACCTTGATAGGTGTATTCGATAAGATTGTGATTCTCATCTTCAAACAGTTCTATCTTTGCGCCTTTGACTTCTACCAGTGCGCTGGCCCTGTCTTTATTGTAGCCTACAAAGAACTGGATGGCATCGTAACGCTTAGGCTGCAAAATACCGTCTTTCTCGACACAATACCCATCAGCGTCAAGCTGGCAGTATTTTTTCTGGGTTGTAGGTCTGATTTCTCTGAATTCTTGTGTTTTCTTGCCCGACAAGATTTCGTCAAAGAACTTCTGTTTGATGATAAGCGTAAGTATTTCCATAATCGTGTAACTTTTAAATGTTAGTTGCGGGTGATGGATTCGAACCACCGGCCTTCACCAAGTCAAAGTGACGAGCTGCCCACTGCTCTAACCCGCGATGGTATCTATACAAAGATACCCCATTATGAAGACAATTCTAAACAACAATTCAACGCATACGAAACAATTTGCTAATTGTTTGCTAATAAATCAGGGTCGTGCCCATTGATTATTTCCTCGACTATTGCTTTTGCACGCTCTATGCCGTTTTTATAGCCTCGTCCATAGTCTGTTCTTGTAGACAAGTAGCTGGTATCATTACCCAGCCACTCGATTATTTCTTGCAGGATTTCTTTCTCGTTCATAGTTTCAATAATCTCTTAGTTGCTTCAATATCAATAAAATTAGTCCAACCTGCATCGTAAAGCCTTACAGCTGCTTCTGAAAGGGTTATTTTACCGCTTTCTACTTTCTCTCTCAGGCTTTCTAAAATGTTCTTTATCATAACCATCTCAAATTAGAATAATACACACCGTTCAATTTCATATAATCACCATACAGCTTTACTTTGCCTTTGTACATCATGGCGAACTTAGAACTGCCAGCGGCAGCCATCATCATGGATTCTGTTACCTTTGATTCATAACCATATTTCATTACAAGTGGATAAACTTGCCATCTGAAGAAGATTTCACTGTCTGTCATATCATTTACCGACTGAATAGGCAAAACGCCATTATGGGCAAAATAAACGCCATTCTCGACAAACGGGTGACAGTTCTTTCTGCACTTAGAACCGTGTGTAGCCAGTCTCATGTGAATGATACATTCTTCTTCAATGCCAACCTCTGAAAGATGGGCCAGAAACCTTTGATAATTCATTGACTTGAATCTGTGCTTAGAAGAAACAAAACCGTAACCATGATGATTGATTCTCTGAACCTTATTTAAGGTGTCCAGCGTTGGCATCTGGACACCTTTGGGTTTATATATTATACAACACATATCTGATTGATTTTAACCGTGTGAGGCTCATGCAAGAACCTCAGCACGTGATTTGAAGAATGATTTTTCTTTCGCTGTCAAGAAAGGTATCTCGTCGATTGAAGTTACCTCTGAACTTAATACGTTCTTCTTTGACTACGCTACCAGCTTGGCACAGAAATTCACCCAATTAGAGATTTTCTCGAAGTCTGTAGACCCTTGATGCTGTCTGAACTCGATAGTTTGATGGCGGGCGTAAGAACAGGCATTTACCTTGAAATATCTACTGCCGTTCATAATGTTTAGAACATCATGCTTTGTCATGCAATATTCAAAACTCATGCCTTGAAGAGTTCTGCACCACTGGCTGTTGTTTGCTCGTCTTGATCGTGCCATGAAAGTATCAATCACTCTCTCTAACTTCTGATAGTTCTTGAATACGTTGATATAGGCCTCGTCAGACAGATTTGCAGCCCCTATATGAACGTGTAGGCCAGTAGATATATTCACTTGTGCACCCGCTTCATTCAAAGCCTTACAGCAATTCTCGAGGCTTTTCATACCTGCCTTACCTGTGAGAACTGGCGATACACATTCGATAGGGTTTTCACCCCTGATAGAAGAGTCAGAAACAAACTTGTAGTAGTGGTTGTTGTCAACGTGGTTGTAACCTTCATAGTGAAAAGGCATTTCGTTTCTTGTAGCGCTTTCTCTCATAAGGCTGGCAGCTACCAGGCATTCAATCTCGACCCCAAAAGTGAGCTTGTGTGTCTCTCTGACAGGTTTAGGCAGGTCAGCCATAAGCAACTCTACTTCGTACTTTCTCAAACCCAACTTGACGAAAGCTGCTTTCTTTGCTGACTTAGAACCTTTCATGTTCTTAATTTCTTCTACTTGTTCTTTTAATGTCTTCATAATCGCGTGTATTGAAAATTATACTATCTGTTTAATTATCACGATGCAAATATACAGATAGTATAATTCTAAACAATGAGAATATAGTTAATAAATACTAATATTTAAACTATCAGTATTATTTCACTAACTTTCTTATACTATTTGTAATTTTTGACTATATTTGCGACATAAACAAACAGTTTAATTATGAATTTTAGAATAAAAGAAATTTGTCGAGAAAAAGGAATAATGCTTAAAGACCTTGCAAGCATGATAGGTATTACAGAGGTTGGGCTATCAAAATCTCTGAATGGAAATCCTAATATAAGCCGACTGGAAGAGATTGCCAATGTTTTAGGTGTGCCTGTAACAGAACTCTTCGATAACCCCAAAGAGGGAGTAATACGTTGTCCTCATTGTGGAAAAGAAATAAAGTTAGAAACTAAAATTTAGATTATATGGCACTAATAGAATGTCCAGAATGTCATAAAGAAATTAGTGACAAAGCATCATCCTGCCCCCATTGTGGTTATCCCGTAAAACAGGAGAACAACAAAGATGAATATTTATGTTGCCCTAAATGTCACTCAAGAGAACTTCACTCAGAGCAACAAGGTTTTAGTGGAGGAAAAGCCTTAGCTGGTGCCGTTTTAGTTGGTGGGGTTGGAATTTTAGCAGGAACTATAGGAAGCAAAGATGTTAATATTACTTGCTTAAAGTGCGGACATAGATTCAAAGCGGGTGAAGCTCTGATAGAAAAAGGAGAAAGTGGACAAAAAGAAATGGAGGATAAGATTGCATCACTTTTAAGAAATGATAAATTAGTTGATGCACTTAACTTATACAGAAACGAAACCCATCAGGAATTTAAGCCGTCAATGGATTACATCCACGAAGTAGCTCGCAAATACAATATTGAAATTAAACAGAATAAAGGTTGTTCGATATTGCTTATGCTTTTACTTGCTATTGTTTCATCCATCACGATTTTAATCTGTTAAAAGTGAAAGGAACTCTTTATGAGGTTCATTCATTTGAGGATTTAAGAAAGCTATTGGATTTGAATGTTTAATTTAAAAGAGCAGGTTTATGGAAGAACATAATATAGAGAATGAGTCTTTAAAAATACTTCAATACCAAAAAGTAACTATACAAAATAGACTTAGTAAACTCAAAAGGTTTAATAGTTTATTGTGGTGTATGTCGCTATTTTTAACTATAGGAGCACCTATCGCTATTTACATCTTAGAAAACAGACAAACATATTATATATTCATATTGTATGCATTAATTCCTTTTGCTATATTGCCAAGTTATTATCAAAGAATCAAACAGTATGAAAATAGACTACAAGAGATTGATCTTAGTCTTGATATTGAGAAGTTTAAAATTGGAACAGAAATCAGTTATGCAGAAAAAACTTTAAGGCTTCACAATAATCAGTTAAAAAAATATTACGACCTGAATCTTAGACAAAATTCATGGATTTTTATCTTGGGTATTTTTTGCATAATATTGGGGTTCGGCGTAATAATAGCCACATTTTATTTTATCACAGAATATACTAAAGATGATACAAGTAAAATAATAACCGGAGTATTAGGGGGAATTAGCGCAATAATGATTAATTATATTGCTGCTCTATATCTAAAAATAAATGCAACTGTTTCAGATAATCTAAAAGAATTTCATTCAAGATTAGTTGATACTCACAAAATATTGATGGGTAATGTTATTGCTGCAAAAATAGAAAATCGTGAACTTAAAGACTCAACATACTCCAGTATATCAAAAGAAATATGTAATAAACAAACCAATGAAACAGATTAAAAATGGTATAAATAATACTTTTAAATAGGAGGAATTATGATTGAAAAAACATTAATCGTAACTGCAAGATGTGGACAATTGGAATTTCAAGAATGTGCAAATCCGTATAATCCTGCTGTTCATCAAGAACAATATGATTCATGTATTGAAAAAATTCATCAGCAAATGAAAGATGCAGGAAGATATGAAATTAAAGACGCTTTTATTTATTCAGAAAATATTATAGAAAAGCCGGAAGCATAACGCTCCGGCTTTGTTACTTGATTAGTTCTTTTATTCGTTATCCATCATTAAGCCCCATATAAGTACGTCTGGTGGCTTTATAATTACGAGCCTGCTCAAATCCTTGACGATATGCATTACTTCCACCTTTTGAATTGAGAATATTCTCTGCATATTGAATTTGAGTTCGCTTAGCTCTTTGATAACGGGATTCCGTTATTCTCGGATTTGCCGCAATTCTATCTAATTGCGCAATCAAATCATTCCAACTTTTTCTTCTGACTCGGCATTAAAATTTAAATTTGTTAGACATAAAAATTCAAGCAAAGGGGATTTATCCCCCATTTAAAACATTCTGTCACTTGATCAGTCCTTTGACCTTCAATCTTTCTAAAATCTGATTGTAAAGATACTCTATATCCTGCCTGAAGTCCTTATACTGCTGGTAAATAAAGGAAACATCGGCGATATTGTTCGATATTACACATGGGGAAACATCCGGGAACACACCGGAAATTTCTGCCCGAATACCGTTCGGCAGCCGGCCGCCGGCAAGCACGCTGGGGGCGAAGAGGAATAATACGATGAAGAGGAACTTCTTTCGCTGGGTGACGCTCTCAGGATTGGGCGGGCAGTCCATCCCGGCCAACAGGTCCTTGAACCAGTCATAAATCTCCGGAATGAGAGAAAAATCGGTCAGGATGGGGGAGGATAGTTCCTGCTCACGTTCCGATAATCTTGATTTCTGCTCACGTATTGATTTCAACTCCACGATTGATGAAAATTCTTTTGTCATAGCACGATAGTTTTAGAATGAATTAGTATATTTGCATCATAATCGTGTGTGGGAGTTGGCTTCTAATCGTGTGGGCTGGCTCCCTTTTTTATGCCAAGTGGTATGCGTTCAGGATGGCGAAAGTGTAGATGATGACCGTGACCAGACTGTCCAGGAATATCGCCCATGCTCCCAATTTTTGAATCCGACTGAAACTCATGGCCAAGACAACAAGGAAACATACCCACTGGCTTGAAAACAGTCCTATACCCAAAAGCAAAAGCCCGACGGTATCCATGAACAATGCAACATGGAGCCACGGATGCGCCATCAGATACCATCTTTGTGATGTTTTATCCAGCTTCTGGAATACTTTCACATGTAGGTACAGGGATTTACATCTAAACAGCTTCGCAAGCTCATACAGGGCTTGCAGAATAATTAAGGCGTAGAATACGTGTTTCATGTTCAGTAGCTTTTATCCCCGTGCTTGTATGGACGAAGTTCATTGTATTTCATCTTCTGCTCGATGTACCAGAAGATGTCGATGTTTCTATCACGGCAGAAAGCGAATATCTCATTCAGGAGGATAAATGGTTCATCCCGGTAGAAGTTGTCGGTGACATAGACACAGATTCGAAACATGGCCTCCGTGAAGCTCATATCGGAATAGTCTTCCGTATCGCTTCCTTCGTAGTCGAAGCTATCCAAATCACATCCTCTCAGTCCGGCCAGATCCAACAGACGAATACAGGCGTCGGCGAGTTCGTCCTCCACGGTGTCCTTTATCCACTGTTCAAATATGGTATCCGAAAATGCTCCATGACAATAAAAGTCAGATTCAGCTATATAGCGACCAACATTTGCATACCTGCCTTTCCGGTCTGCTTCTACCGCTTCCATCAGCTCGGATATGACCAGACAGAGGAAATGTTCATCACTCAAGTTCTCTTCGTGCCAACCGTGTGCTACTGCGCACTGGTAGGCCTTATCTCTTAATTTGTTTAAGTTCATAATAGTTTGGTTTTTATTTGTTGAAAATAAAATACCCGATAACTGCCAAAAAGCAGTTACCGGGTATCCACAAAGCACTGACAAGGGCTGTCAGTGGAATTTTAACTCTATAAATATTAACTAACGTACTAATCTAATTGGTAACTTAAAGCCGCAAAATGATTTCTCCAAATTTAAGAAAGGATCTCCAGGCTTATTTTCATCATAGTCAATATAAACAGAATTTTTTTTATCTCCATCTTTACTTAATAGCCATAAATATACAAATTGTTTCTCTTCTTTTTTCGTAGAACTAAAATATCCAGTAAATAAGAAAGAAATAACCTTTCCATTTGGTCCCACACAATCTATTGTATGTTTATCATATCTACCGATCCATTGACAATATTTTTCCAATTCCTTCCATTGTTCAATACTTGGAATGGGATATTCTTTCGCCTCCATATATGGTAAATAACAGACTTTTCCTTCAATATCTTTCAAATAATCAGATGCCCACAAAGTTCCGCTCGGCAAGCCAAGGTCAACAAATTCCGCATCATTGCATTCTATTTTAGCATTTTCTTTCCCACTCTTATAACCATCTTTGTATCCATCTAAATATGCCTGAGCAATAGCCTTTGTTATAGCTTCATTTACTTTCCCCTCAGCATAAGAATTTGCTATTTCCTGAATATCCATGTTAGTTCAAATTATCATAGTTTATACTCTGGTCAGAAACTTCGTTAGACTTTAATGTATTGGGAGTAAAATATGAAGTTTCTGCATTTATGTCTCAAAAAGAGATTTTTAAATCTGTATTAACAATAAAATTATCAACTCTATATTGGTCATCGAAAAATACACCGTTAAAATAGACTTTTATTGGATGAAATAAATCCTTTGGAACATCTCCATTTGAGAATGACAGGTCGCTCTTATAAGTATTGGATATGCTATATAATCTGTGGAATCGTCCTCTTCCATGATGAATGGCTTTAACTTTTGATAAATAAGAGTTTATGTAATGTTTGTTAGTTCCATTAACACAATCTTTTGTGATTAGGTAATAATTCTCCACATAAAAAGTTCGTATCCTATTTATTGGTATAGAATCAGATAAATCTGACTTTCTATCTACAGTAACATCCTTTAAAGTGCATCCTGCTTGAATGACATCTTTGACGTTTATAAAGTAATCTCCATCCACTAATAAATATCCACTATATGGATATGCTCCATAAAGCATCTCAGATATTTCTTCCTTTGAATAATCTTTTATGTTGTCTGATTTTCCATATTCTTTATACTTCAGAAGCCATTTTTCCGGATGTTCATACACACTCCTGATTAAGTCTGTTCTAACCGGTTTTATATACCCTTCCATAAATTTAGATTTTAAGTTCCCTCAAAGATAAAAATTTATTGAATCAGATGATATTTATGCAGCTTTTATTTTTGTGCCTTCACAAATTGTCCTCTTCATCATGGTACCCTCCCATTGTGACAAGTATGGCAAGTACAGCACATAAAAGAATACCAACTATCATTATTACTATAACGTCATTCATTTGTCGGATGATTTGCTTTTACATAATCTACTAATTCATTGATTGCTTCATCCAACGGAAGCGTAGCCAAATATTTCAGACAGGAATCCCAACCTGCCATGAATGAAAGTTCTCTCAAAAGCTGCATGCTTGGGAGCTTACTTTCTGAGGAAAATATTTTCGCGAATTCTTCTTTCTTTCCCATAATCATTTCTCCTTTCTACTCTGTTTTCTTTGAGCTATCTGTTCATTAATTTGTTCAATAGTCTTTTTCTCGAAATTGGGACACTTATACACATCTCCGTATGCCATCAGCACCATAACCGGGAAATGCATCCCATGCTTACAGCTTCTTCCGAATGCGTCTGCAAATGTACAGTCTTCGCATCGTCCATTTACATCGTATGCAGCCATAGTTTCTCCTTTCCACCTATCCCAGCAGCCACCACATGACTGCCAGGAACAGGTAATACAATTTCGTTTTACTCATTTCCATTCATTTTCTTATCCATCCATTCAACAGCATCCTGTGTGGATGAAACTTTTTTAAACTCACGTGTAACACAGAACGTCATGTACTCACAGATAATTTCTCCATCATCATTAAAGTAGATGTTGTATGCCCCAGTGCTATTTGCTCCAGTACACGGTATCTCAAGTTCCAAAGCCTTCAATGCTTTTTCAGCATCGCAAGTGAAGTAAGCATATATATCATGCGAAACCTCCTTGCATCCGGTCAATTTGACAATGTTAGCCATTTTCTTTCCTCCTTTTTTCTACAAGTTGTTCAAGTCTCTTTTCACACTCAGTACATTCGAGTTTCTTGCGCTCCAGCTTCTCCCGGAACTTAACCAGTTCCTCGTCCGTGTCCTCGTCAAAGAATATGTTGTTCTGACGGTTTTGCTCAATATAGTTCTTCATCATCAGTTCCGCTTTCGTCACCTGGGCTTTGGCAGAAATTAGATTAGACAGACAACTATTAACTCCCATAGATTCCCCTGAACGCTTATCATAGTGATACAGACTTATACCAATAATCTGTTTTGGATATTGACACTGCAATTTCGCCATCCTCCATCTAATCACCCATTGGTAACGGAAATACATTTCACGGGGAAGGTTGTAGTGATAAAGACTTACTTGTTTATCTGCATATCCGTAATAAAGGGTGACTTCAACCCATCGCTCAACCTTCAGCTCCTTTTCAGCTTTTGCCAAATCCTTTGCGAGCTGATAAAAATCGCTAACGCTTTCCTGCTTTCCCATATCATTCAAAGTTTAAAGAGAGTTGCTTACAAGGTTCTTTGTAACCAGGATTCGAAAGCATAAACGACTTCCGCAAGGCATCAGAAATTCTTTCTCTCATGGCCTTAGAAACATTGTTCCTGTCCGCTTCTCTGTTAATCAGCAAGCATCTTTCAAGGCTCCCGTTGATAGGTTTCTCGTCGAGAAACAAACTATATTCTGTGAATATCCGGTTTTGACGTTTTCCATCAGACATTTCTTCATCAGTCTGGTACCGCTCAAATACAGTGTCTTGTATTGTTCTCAGGCACCTTTGTCCTCTCTCACTTCTGCATCCCAGCATTTCGTTCTCGAACATGACCGACAAAGCACGCTTTTTCCTGACACCTCCAATTCTGGCCCATCCATAATAAACTTTCAGCTTTCCCATCAGTTCCATCTTTGAGGCCGGCTATTGATTCTTTCCAAGTACGCAGCTATCTTCTTTTCCGCATCCTCACCATTTCGGACGAAAATTCTTGTGTGGGTCTTGTCACCGGGGACAGCCACATACTTTCCATATTTCTCCATCTCCCGCTTCCGGGCGATTTTCAATTCGGTTCCAGAAGGGTTCTTCTCCAAATCCACCTTACGTGGAAGCATCGGGTCACTTTCCGTTATCATTTTGCAAGATATTTGTTGATTATGTTACTTACTACCAGTCCGGCTTCATCACACATACCGGCAAAATTGTCAGACAAAGAGGTGTTATTCTCTTCATCGGGTATTCGTACTATGCTTCTCAGCTCTTTCAATGCACGCTTAACCTGAAAAACCACTTGGGCATCTATTCCGTTTGATTCAAGTTCAGACTGGAACTCCAGTGCAGCTCCTTCAAGCAAATCGGAGTAGATGAACAGCTTGTGCATCTTGCGAAGCATTTCTACCTTGAACTCTGGGGTATAGTCCTGAAGAAGTTCTCCCAAGGAATGTGGCTCCAGCTCTCTTTCAAGGGATTCAATTTTGTTCTTTATTTTCTGTGCTTTGGCAAAGTTCATGGATGAAATCAAGGAAATATACTTCTGTCTCAGTTCATTGAGCTTTCTTTCTGATTCTTGTCTTTTCATTTTTCTACTTTTCTGATGATTAAATACTTCGGCTCGCCTTTACGGAGATTGTCAAGGGTCTCTTCGTCTACTTCCGCTTCGGTGAGTCTGTTTACGTTCATGTATTGTGGTAGACGGTACTTCTCTCGCAGCCTCCTGATCAGGTTCCAGTCACGAGTTACCCAGCAGATTGTGATTTTCATTTTCTCAGGCTTTCACCGCTGAACAGGACGGTTTTCGTTATAGCCCTCAGCCGGTCGATGGTTCTTTCCCCATATTTCTCTCTAAGCTCGTCTATCGTGAGGTTGGTAGTAAGAATGAGAAGTTTTCCCTTCTTCTCTGCCTCGTCTGCAAGCTCAGCGAAAGCAAGCCTTTTTTCTCCGTATTTCACGCTTAAATTCTCTGTCCCTATATCGTCCACGTAGATGATGTGTTTTTGCTTCACAGCGTCCAAATCAGCGTTCATCTGCTGTGCATCGTAGCAGCTTACCACCTTTCCGCAGTAATGGTTCAGGAGTAAGGGAAGAATCTTTCCGCAGATAAGGGTCTTTCCTCGTCCGCAGTTGCCGAAACACAGAAGTCCGCGGCCTTCATTGCCGGCCAGCCAACCTGCCACCTCTTCGTACTCCGGCAACCATTGGGCATTATTTCCGGTGAAATACCTGATGCCGGCCCAGAGAACCTTCTTCGCCTCCGGAACGGATACCTGTACGACATTCGGGATAGGGGAGAAGCCCGTATCTTTGAGCCGTGCGATTGTCTGTTGAAAATTTATCTGTTCCATGTTTACCATCCTTTCTTGTATTTTTCAGGTGAATTGTCTTTCAGGACTACGCCCAAATCGGTTTTTGAAGGAATTTTCTCACGGCTGGCCCAGGTTGCCAGTCTTCTGGGAAGTTCCCAGGTCTTTTCCAGTTCATATCGCATACGGGTGCCGGATTTGTTAAGCTCGCTCCAGTAGTCGAAGAAGGCACGAATCATTTCCTTCGGGTACTGGCCGACATAAGGTACCAATAACTGGTAAAAGGATTTTTTTCGTGAGAGAGTAGCGGCTTTAGCCGCGGCCTTCTTTTCTACCACGATAGTGGTAGTTTCTTTATTATTCTTTCCTTTTATTTGCTTTGTGTCACCCGTGTGTCGCTTTTTGGCCTCATTTTGGGGCTGTGTCACCTGTTGTGTCAACAGTTGTGTCGTTAGCTGTGTCACCTGCGAACGTAACTCATTGATTTCTTGCAAGATAGTTGTGTCACTAATTGTGTCATTACTTGTGTCACTTGCTGTGTCAGTAGGATTTCCGTTGTAGTCATTGTATTTTACAAGTGTTATAATGTTCATACCTTGTTCCTTGGAAAGAGTTATCATGTTTTCCCGCTTCAGATAAGCAAGAAACGTCCGTACTCGTCTTTCAGTCCAGTTCCAGCGTTTAGATAAGAATCTTATGGATGCAGGATATTGTCCTCTTGTATAAGAGACTTCTCGACCTCCGATACTCTCCATACGGGGCGTTGCCTCAAATCGTGCTGACCGAATCAGGTCAAGCCACGCTTCGCAACTGCTAAAAGTCCGGGCCTCATTCCACATATCATTCGAGAAGAACTTGCGGCTTAGTTTTATATATCCTTCCATAATATTAGAATCTTACGTTAGTCAACTGCCTGTTGTTAGAATACACGGCCCACTTGCCGTTACCACCATCTACCAAGCGTAAATCCTTGACTTCGCCAAATCGCTTTTTGTTTCCACAAAGGTCAACAATCCATCCAGCCTCCTTGCTCGGATGCGGACGGATGGCGCGGCCAACTATCTGGTACCATAGGGCCAGTGACATGGTAGGACGTGCCATGACTATCGTATCCAGTTCTGGGTAATCAAATCCAGTTGTTAGTACGCCGACATTGGCCACCACCGGAATCTCTCCGGCCTTGAACGCTTCAAGAATACGCTCACGCTCTTTCTTCGGTGTCTCACCCGAAACGATAGCCGTTCCGGGAATGGACCAGGTAAGGCGTTCAGCTTCTTTCAGAAACCTTGTGAATACCAATATACCTTTTCTCTTTACCCCGCTTTTCGGATTCATAAGCCTTTGCACAATGCTGACCAGAAACCCGTAGAAGTCGATACGTTCATACTCCTTTACGACAGACTTGTCCGTGTAGTCGGCTCCGGTCGTGTTCACCTTCAGGTTAAGTTCGTTCCATCCTAAAGGGTTCATTTCATAATAGTTCAGCTTTGACAGATAACCCATATCCAATAGAGTAGAGATTTGTACCTGATAAATCACCTCAGAGAACACACATGGGCGTGTGCGTGTGATGAACTTCAACATGCTGCCGAAATCCCTGCTTGATGAAAGACGGTAAGGTGTGGCCGTCAATCCCAAAACTTTACATTTCAGCATCGAAAGAAATCTCTTGTACATTCCGTCTTTCGGGTTGACCAGATGGCACTCGTCGATGATGATATTCTGAAAATGCTGGAAAAGTTCCGGATGGTTGACTACGCTGCCGATAGTGGCAAATGTTATTCTTGAAATCTCTTTCCGCCCGAATGATGCAGAATAAATGGAACAGTCCAGAATCCCATACGAGCAGAGCTTCAGATAGTTCTGTTCGAGTATTTCTTTGCTGGGCTGGAATACCAGTGTGTGCCCTTCGAGACGGCTGGCGATGTCGGCTATTACCAGACTCTTTCCGGCTCCGGTGGGCAGCACCATGATGGCATTGTTCTTCTTTGCTTTGTTGGCAAAGAAGTTGACAGCTGCATCACTGGCTTTCTGCTGGTAATCTCGTAAAACATAACTCATAAGCCTTTCTCCTTACTCAGTTTGTCCCCCAAAGTCTTGTAATACTTTGTGAGTTCTATTAATTCAAAATCAGTCCATTTCTTTGTTTGTCCGGCTTTCCATGCCAGCTTGTCGAAACGCTGCTGACCGATTTTTGCCTTCAGGTTCGCCTCGTAGCGTATCAGATGGTCGGCACTGAATCGGTTGCACGCCCGGCACTCGGCATGGGCGTTGTCTTCGTCAAAGCGTGTAGCCATGTGGCGGCGTGAATGGAAGTGCCCGCAATCTGCCTGTGCGTATGGCTTTATCTGACCGCATGAAATACAGCGGAAATACCCGTTCGGCATACAATCACGAAGCCGGATATAGCGGCTGAAAACTTTGTCGAGTTTGGCCACTAAATCCGGCTTCTTCTTTACTTTGATACCTGCCTTGTCAAATAACGGCAAAGGCTTTTCTTTCTTCTTTTTAGGTTTCTTGATGTAATACGGCATAATTCATAATTTTAGTTTGTGGTACCGGCAGGATTCGAACCTGCATTGTGTCTATAGCCACACTGCATGAGCTTTTGCAACCTACAATACGACTTTACGTTTACCTACAGTTGCGGGAGTAAAAGTCCCTTAGTTTTCATACGTCGTCTTTCCAATTTCCGCCACGATACCGTATGCCCGTCTTTCCGGGCTGTCAATTATACTTCGATGATTACGATGTCAGGTGCGACGCCTTTGATTGCTTCAATCTGTTCATCAATCACCTTGTTCTTGTATTCTTCAATGGCCTCATTTGCACCGGCTGAAACCAAAGAGAGAGAAACTTCCCGTCCATCTACATCGGCATAAATCTCGACCTCGATTTCTTCACAGGCAAAACCTTTAAAAAGAGGAATATTCAACTTGAACGACTTTGGCAGGTTGGAATCAACAACCTGCGAATAGTTGTCCGTCTTGTTCCCGTTTTCCTCCTTGCTGCGTTCAATGTCTTGATTTACTTTGGCCTTGAAATTCTTCAAAGTGGAAACCAGCATCATGTTCTGTGACTTGTCCTTGAAGAAAGCACGGTGCATCTTGAAAAACTGGGACAACTTAATAGGTTCCCATTTCCTTTCCGCATTGATACCGAACTCCTGCATTTCCTTTGAAGCCTGTAAAACTCCACTAATTACTGTCTGGTAATAGTTGGTTTCATCAATAGTCAAAGACAGACACATCTTATCACGGTTTACGATGATGTGTGCCGATTTCTGATTAATCAATTCGACACGCTTCTCCAGCCACTTGAAAGGTGCATCTATCGTTCCATCGATAACTACTCTCTCCGGTTCTTTCGGGTCAAGGGCTACGGATGCTTTACCTTCTCTCAATACTACTTCGATGGGTGTACCGTTGTAGTCTTTCGGCACTACCAAATTGATTTTGTTTTCACTCATGATTCTGTTCCAGTTTTACGGTTAATACTAAATACTGTCTTCTGCATTTCTTGTGGCATGATTGGGCGGCTGTAAACCAGTTCACCCAACTTGTTGTAGAATCCGGCCATCTTTTCCTCGTGATAAAGAATTTTGGCACATTCTTCATTCTCAACGAACTCTGAACCACGTTTGATATGGTCCAGAAGTTCCTGCTTTTCTTCGTTCAAAGGCTTCAAGCGTTCTTTGAAACTCTCCATAGCCTCTTTCTTCTCCAATTCAACATCGTTGATGGTGATGGATACCTCGGCCAAAGTCTCTTTCTTCTGAGCCAGTTCTTCGGGGGTGAATCGGTGAGTATATCCGATTTTCTCTACCGCATCGGCGTTGTCCTGAAGGAACTGCCATCGTTCCTGTTCAGGGATGTCTTGTCCTAAAAATTTGTCCATAGTCAAATAAATTCTTTATTACGTTCGATTTCTTGTTGTGCATAGATAAGCATCTGTTGTTCGTTGGCTGCCGGAAGATATACTCCGGCCACTGACGCAGACCAGTTACGGAAACGGTCAATGCTCAATGTCATTTCACCTGTCGTAAGTTCTGCCGAACTTCTCAGGTAGGTAACTTCCTTGCCTTTCTTGTTGACCGTCTTTCTCTCAAACAAATCACGGTTGCAAGTTCTTTTGTAGAAGTCAATCTTTGCTTCTTCAAGGCTGCAACCGTATTCACTGCCGAAATACCCTAAAAGCAGATGTAGATAACTGTTCTGGGCCAGCGTGCGGTTAGGAAGCTTCTTTCTCACTTCCACAACTGCACGTTCCTGAAACAACTTGTTTACATAAGCCTTAAACTTGGGTATATCGTATTCATTTTTCAGATTGAATATACTCATAGGCTAAAAAGGCAAATCGTCCTTAGGATTTCCGTTCGCATCTACTTCCGGTGGAAACGCCTGTGCCATTGTCGGCGGAAATGGTGCTGCCGGTTGAGGTGCCTGCTGAACCGATTGTGCCGCCGTTTGGCCGCCGGTGCGCCGGAGTTCCAGCTTGTAACACCGGATCGATGCCATTCGTTTCAATTCTCCATCCTGATTTGTCCAGGATCGCCCTTGTAAGGCAAATGACACCGTTATCACGTCTCCAATCCTGAACTGATCTAATTCTGCACACTTATCGCCAGAAACTTCAAGCGGTAAGATATTCTCATACTCGCTGCGTTGCCCGGTATAAGGGTCATAGGTAGTTGCATCAAGCAGGAACTCACGTTTCAGGAATGAAGCACCGCCTGTCTTTGATGGTATCTGGACAGTCTGGCCAATTCCAACCAGACGCCCGGTTATTTGGTTACTCATCTTCTGCAAAAATTTTCTTATCAGTTATCAAATCTCTGTTGTCATTCAAGAACCGTATAAAGTCCTCACAATGATTTATAAGGATAGGTATATCCCGTGCAGGCACGAAAGTGTAGCTCTCGGTGTATGTCGCCCGGAAGTCCGTAATATTATACTCGAACAACCTCACATCACTACCGTTCTGCATCAGGCAATACGGATAAACCATGTGCTGCCAGTGGTCTTTGAATTTACCTACATAGTAACTTCCGGTAGTCTTTATATCGTGAACCGACAACGGCATCAGTTCATCTATATATCCATATAGAAGAACATTTCCGAAGCATGTAGGCAAAGTTGCTTCAACACGTTGCTGGGTCAAGGCCCCTTTGTAATAGTTTGCAAACTCGCGGCAAAGTGAAAGGGGAAAGTCAAACTGTCGGTTGTTGTAAGTGGCTCGCAGTCCTACTATTGACTGTCTGCCATCAACCATATCAGACAGCAGTCTTTCCACATGTACCTTGTCTGACTTCCGGTTCTCAATCATGCAGTCTATTACTTCATTGAAAGCCGTTCCCTTGTCGGCTGCTTCACTGTCGAACGGGACACGGTTAATCGTGTCAATCAGGCTTTGGAACTGCTTTTGTCTGAACTCTTCAGGGGTATGTGGGGGATTCTCGCTGAATCCCCAATACCTTTCCCAAATGGCATCGCTTTTCAGATAGCTTGTGAAGGCATCGAGAAGCGTTGCATAAAACTTGAATTTAGGCTGCTTTGTCTGCATAGGTCTTTGTCTCTTTGTTGAATACCAGCCCAAGGGCTTTTACCTTGGCAGCAAACAGGTTTCTGGCCATGCTCAAAGAACTTCCCACATGCTCGAACTCGTTAATACGGGAAGCGAACTCATTGGCTGATTGGGCGTCGGTGATGAATTCGATATTCTCTTTGATTTCGGCTATCACATGGTCGTACTTAGCAGCTTCTTCTTTCTTCACCTGAAGCATGTTCAGGTAAGGACGGATGACTTGGGTAGTGATGAAGTCGTTCTTGGCTGTCGGGTTGCCGTTCTTGTCGAGTATGTTAGGTACAAACATGATACCCGGCAGGTTACAGGTATTCTTTCCGTCGTTTCTTGATGTGGGGTCGAATGTGATTGTACGCTTCTGCACTCCATTCTCGTTTCGCATTTCAAGGTAGCCGAGCAAGTCAAGTTCTGTTACGATGGAATTATAGGATTTCTCTCGCAAAGCAGGGATGAATACCGTATCGTCACCTTCTTTCCGGGTATCACGGTGGGCCACAAACACCACGTTCTTATTCAATGATGAAAGCGTTCGTGTCATCCATGAAAACTCTGCATTGATACCGCCCCAATCCTTAATTTGTGGCTGGCGAGTTCCGCATTTATAGGAAATAATGAAGTCCATCATCTTGCCGATGGTATCCACTACGATTGTTTGGTAGGCCGAGAGGTCTTCTTGCAATACCTGTTGAACATCCTGCCATGAACTTACCTGTACGATGTCGATACCGTCCAAGTGGGCCATATTCACACGTTTTACACCATTATCAAAATCGAGCAGTAGCGGTTTCGGTGCGCTCAAAGCTACGGTTGTCTTACCCATACCTGCCTGACCGTAAATCATCATCTTTACGGTGGAAGGAATTACTAATTCATTGGATTTTTTAATCAAACTCATAATGCAATTTTTTTAGTTAATCAATATTTCAATTTCGCATGTTTAATCACATCCCAGGCATTACAGAACCACTTTCCGTTTTGCTTGTTCGTCGTCTTTTCAGCTCTGATAAGACCTTTCCCTACCAATTCTTTCAATCTGGCCAAACCGCCTACAATGTCGGCAGCAGTGTCACGCCCAAAAGTCTTGTCATTGAGGACTATCTTTAAAACTTCTTCATTTACCATAAGCGTTTATTTTAAGCAGATAATTGCCGAGAAGCCCGGATACTCTGTGGCCGATACCCGGTATTTCACGTCCATTTTGTTTTTAAGTGTCCCGATCAAGCGGAGGTCACGGTTACGTCGTGAGGCTTCCAGCTTGATTCCGTTATGCCGTTTCTTGTCGTAGGGAACCTTGTAGATGTCCCCTTTCTTCATTGCGTCAAACAGACGCACAGTCTGGTAGTTTTCGTCTACTGTAATTTCTCTTACCATAGTTTTAAAATTTGATGTTGCTGGCAGAATGGGACTCGAACCCGTGACCTTTCCGCTAACCCTACGAAATGTTCTACCTCCTGAACTACCTGCCAATAAAAAATGCCGAACTTCACAGCCCGGCATCCACGTTTTATAACCCAAAACACTAATCAACTAAGATTATCATTGATTTTACAAGGTTCTTGAAGTTCTCAAACTTCTTCTCTATTTTGTTTTTCTCTTCACTATAAAAGAGAGTTGAATCTCTTGATGATTTCAAGTCTTTTTGTAACTTTTCTGCGTATGCCACAAGTTCATCCTGCGTCATAGCCTTCAATTCTTCAACTGTTTTCATGACTATTCTTTTTAATGTTCTTGATTTCCGTTTCTATCTCCTTATCGAACTGCTCCCGTCTGTCTAATTCCCGCGAGCGTGCTGCAAGAATGACACTGATGTCCGCAAATTCATTGCAGATGCTCTTTATTATTTTTTGAAGTTCTTCCATCTTTGTCCATTTTATAAGCGGCCCAAAAGCCAGTTGTCACAAACCCTGAAAGCCCAATCCAGTAGACCGGATTCAAATCTTGATTGAAGTGCATCACCAGTACAGACAATGCACAGAGAAAAAGAAGTTTTTTCATAACCGTGTGTTTTAAAATTCGTTCCCGTGGGCGTTCCGGTGGTTGCCTTACTGCTTATCCAAGGTTGGGTAAGCCACGGGTATATATAGTTCTTGCTGGTGTCTAATCAGTGAAGATTGTCTTTGTAGCCGGCCTACGGCCACCTGCAATCGTATAAGTCGTTTTTGTTATCGCGGTGATTAATGCGCTGCGTTTGCTTGTTGTCAGTCCCTTACTCACACCCTTTTCACCGTGCCGCTATCGCTACTCAGTCGAATCCCTTTTGCGTCAGGCGTAGCGGTACGCCTAAAATTTCCATCATGTCAAAGAACCAATCAAGTAGAACCCTGCCCGATTCTCGCTATCGGTTGCCGTTCAGTCCGTCAGCAGGGTAGGTGAGTTACCAACGTATCACAGGCAAGCCTTGTGATAACTGAAGGTTGATGTAGTCCATACCGTCATCTTCGCTGTAATCATCGCAATCGTAAGACTTCAATGCCTCTATTTCTTCTTCGATAATATCTTCAATGTCTTGCTTGCAATCTGCATTGTATTTGCTGCAAACTTCTGATTCTGACATGCCTCTAACAGATTCTAACTCACTGTAGAGTTCATCTAACTTCTTGCTTGCTTCTGTTGCTCTCATAGTCATGCGATATTTAAAAGGTTAGCTTTCTTGAAGCATCTGTATTCTTGTCTCTCTGTGTCGAAGTACACCTGAACGGTATCGTTCTTCTTTCTGTTGTCACCTGATGTAGCAGGTATCAGGTTTTCTTTCAGCGTGCCGTATGCTTCGCGAACAGAACCATCTACCTTTTTGAAGTAGAACTTTACAATTCTTTGCTTCATTGCAGCTTTCAGCTTCATGTTAGCCCAGGCGCATTTCAACGCTTCACTCATAGAGAAACCGTTTCTCTTTACCAACTGCCAAGCTAAAGTCATAATCTCGTGTAATACATTTCTTTTCATAATCGTGTGAGGGTTAGTTGTTTTTTACTATATTTGTTTCGTATCAGTGTTACGTTTCTGATGCAAATATACACATATTTGTTTACAATAGAAATACAAAACAAACAAATATGTGTATATAAATATTATTTAACCATTGGATAATACATTATTATTTGTAGATATGGACCTGAAAGACTTTGTCAGTGAAACACTTAAAGAAATAATAGAAGGAGTAAAAGATGCGCAAGAATTTGCAAAAGGAAAAGGGGCTATTATAAATCCTTCAAAGTTTGGAACAGTTACTCCTAAAGCAATAATGAGTAAAGATAATGATGAAATCTCAGCTGTTCAGCGAATAGATTTTTCCTTGTCTTTAAAGCAAGATTATAAAGCAGGAGGCAAGATAAGCGTAGGAATTATGGATTTAGGAAATTTAGGAGGTGAATATCAGAAAATGAGTGAGAATAGAGTAAATTTCAGCATATTAGTTATTCTTCCCACCGATAACCATTAGGCAATGTATTATGCTTGTACTCTCCTTTTTCTACATATTTAGCAAACTCTTCTGCCATTCTTATGGCTGTTGATGCTTCGGTATAACCATTTACCAAATTGCTATGAATGACAAGAGATAAATACATTTTTCTTCTCCTTTGTGAGAGGAACTTTTTTATTTGAGCTTTTATATTCATAGTTTAAAAACTAAACACCTACAATAGGTACGAGCTATTATGGGTGCATATATTAAACCTCCTTGGAGGAATGTTTAACCAATTAGTTCCTGTAATACCTCGTACTTGTTACGGATACAAAGATATAAACATATTTGTGTATATGAAAAATAATGGAGAAAGAATTGCACAGATAATTTATAGCTTTTGTAAATCAAAAGCTGATTTTGCAAGAAAAGTAGGAGAAAAACCACAAACTATCAGTAACTGGGTTGCTCGTGATAATGGAATGAATGTACTAAATAAAATAATAGAGGTCTTTCCTGAGATTAATATGGATTGGCTTCTGACTGGGGACGGTGAAATGTTGAAAAAAACAATTGGAAGTATTACACCTTCAGCAGATAAAAATACTCGTCCACGTATTCCTTATGATGCAGCAGCAGGTACACTTACTGAAACGATAGATGGAGTAACCAGCTATCAATGCGAACAACTTCCTATTATAAGTGCATTCCCTAAATATGACTTTACTATAAGAATTACAGGGAAAAGTATGGAACCTGAATATTATGCCGGAGATGAAGTTGCATGCCTCCGAGTAAATGAAGAAAGTTTCCTTCAGTGGGGGCGTGTACATGTACTTGACACAACACAAGGAGTTATTATCAAACGAATTTATGATGATGGTGATAAAATCAGATGTAAATCATATAACCCAGAATATCCTGATTTTTCTATACCTAAAGGTGATATTCGATCTTACAATTTAGTAGTTGGCAGCTTAAGATTATAACTAGAAAACCTAATCTTTTATGGAAAATAATATATTCAAAAACACCATTGAATTACATTATTGGCTTAAGGATGAGAGCCACACAATGGATGCCTTTGTATTAAACAAATGTGAATGGGAACTTCTTAATTTATTTAAAGAAGTTGCTAACATTGCAAAGGTAAATATCGTAATAGAATCTGAAGCCATAACAGAGGGTGGTATAAGACAATGGTTTAATATACGGATTAGCTCTAATACGAAAAAAACTATTGCAATTTCTGCATTTACATCTTTTTTTACTTTTGCCTTCACACAAGCACCTCAGTTCGGATTAGATATGTTAAAAGAATACTTTAAAAGTAATCCAGAATTGGAACAGCTTGCCATTGAAGAAAAAAAAGTAGAAATTGAAAGTAAGAAGTTAGATAATGAGATTAAAAGAGAGAAGTTAAAAGAAATTAGATCCAAAAATAATAAGCAAATTGAAGATACCTTACAAAATATATCTTCTAGTACTAAAATAGCTAAAAGAACATCAAATTTTTATGAGGAATTGTCTAAGGAAGTTAAGGTTAATAGTATAACAATAAATAATTATGTTGATTGCGGACCAATACAGCAATCAATTGAAATAAAAAGAGAGGATTTCCAAAAATATATTTTGACATCTAATCAGCTTGAGACCATTATAGACGAAGAAGCTATTGTGGAAATAGTATCTCCCGTTTTAAAAAAAGGTAACTATCAATGGAGAGGAATATACAATGGGGAAACACTTAATTTTAATATGAAATCAAATGAATTTAAAACACTTGTTCAATCTGGGAAGATTGAATTTAAAAATGGGACATGCATAAAATGCGTTCTTGAAATGCCAAGATACATGAATAATTTAGGAGAAGAAGTTATTTCTTCCTACAACATCGTCAAGGTAGTTGGAACATATGATGATAATACATATAGTGAAACAAATGAAGGTCGTATATATAGAAAAAAGAAAGAAGCAGATATTGCTCAACTTGAACTATTCCCCGATATGACTCAAAATGAGAAATAAATTTTAATATAGATTACAGGTTTACATAACACTTATGAAATTTAATATATTTATAGTATCACTTTTCATTCTTATAAGTTGCGGAAGCAATAAGCCATCGCAGGAACAGAAAGACAAAGCAGACAGATACGTCCAAAGTCTCGTGGATGCTGAAATAGGAATCTACAAAGGTGAACTGACCGACGCGAACTTTCTAATCCTTGCCGTAGACGCTTATCCGGGAGCAAACTTTGATGCTTATGCACGTACATACTTGGAAGAAGCGCAAGGTAAAGGACTGGAGATAAAGGGAGTCTATATTGTAGACATCAAGAACTGTCAGTTCGGTGACGGATGGGTATCCGGTGACAGGATAGGGAAGGCTTTCAAGTAGAAAAAATGTTCAAAAGCTTATCCCGGACAGTTAAAAGAGAACTTACAACAAACTAATTTACAAACAGATACACTATAAATTGGAGGAATATTCCCAAGCTGAGGGTCACGGGTTCGAGTCCCGCTTGCCGCTCCTCAGTGTTTAAAGGCTAATATTCTGATAATTAAGAATGTTAGCCTTTGTTTTTTAGAGAAATTCCATAGATATATCAAATTATCAGATTTGGTTCATGGAGAAAAGGAGTAACAAACTGAACCGCTCAACACAGACTATCCTTCTTTTTTCGTAACTTCGCAAAAACCTAAACCAAACTCTTATGAAAGCAAAGTTACTGATTGCCCTGTTCGGCTTGTTGCTCAGCTTGGGCACTACCTCGTGCGTGGTTCATCGCCATGCTCCCAAACCTCCTCACAAGAAAGAAGTTCCTCCCGGACATGCCAAGAAGAAACGTGGCAAAAAAGCGGCCAAGTTCGATGCTCCGGGACACCGTAAACCGCTTCCTCCACAAGCCTGAAAAACAGAAATTCCCCTCATCGGACCAGCCCTCAGCGGAGGTGTCCGAAGGGGAAAAAAAGAAGTAACTACTCTTTTTAGTTATTTAACTATAAATATTAGTTTATAAACTAAAAGTTTTAGTTCTTTGCGGTAATCAAATAAAACGGATATGAAAACACTTACCGCCAAAGAAGAAGAAATCATGGGATTTTTTTGGGAGAAAGGCCCCATGTTCGTCAAGCAGCTGGTGGAACTCTACGATGAACCCCGGCCGCATTTCAATACCCTGTCCACCATTGTGCGGGGACTGGAAGAGAAGGGTTACCTGTCGCACACGGCCTTCGGCAACACTTACCAGTATTATGCCACCGTGAGCCGTGACGATTTCAGTCGCCGCACGCTGCGCGGAGTCATCAGCAAATACTTCAACAACTCCTATCTAGGGGCCGTCTCCTCGCTGGTGAAGGAGGAAGACATCTCGCTGAAGGAACTCAAGGAGCTCATCCGTCAGGTGGAAGAGGGAGAGCAAGAGAAACCACAGTAACACATCTCGGCTTATGGGAACCTTTTTAGTCTACATACTCAAATCGGCCGTCTGCCTGGCGGTGTTCTACTTGTTCTATCGCCTGCTGCTCAGCAAGGAGACTTTCCACCGCTTCAACCGGATAGCCTTACTGGGAGTGATGGTGCTCTCGTGCCTGCTGCCGCTGATACAGATCACGGTCAAGGAGGCTTCTCCGGTAAACATGCAAGTGATGTCGATGGAGGACTTGTTGCTGATGTACCAGTGGAACCAAGGAGCTACGATAGTAGAAGAGGGGGACCACACTCTCCGCTGGCAGGAAATGCTGGTACTGGCCTACTTCGCAGGACTGCTGTTCGTCATTGTCCGCCCCCTCTGGTCGTTGGGACGCATGCTCTTCCTCATTCGCCACAGCCGGTGTGAGAAGCTGAACGACGGTGTCCTACTGGTAATACATCATCGTCCCATCGCGCCCTTTAGCTGGATGCGCTACATCGTGATTTCGGAAACCGACCTGAAGGAAGAAGGACACTACATCCTGATGCATGAACTGGCCCACATCCGTCACCATCATTCATGGGACTTGTTGCTGACCGAAGTCTGTGCCTGGTTGCAATGGTTTAATCCGGCCATCTGGCTGCTCAAACAGGAGTTGCAGAACATTCATGAATACGAAGCCGACGAAGAAGTACTCCGTCAGGGCATCAATGCGAAAGAATATCAAATGTTATTAATAAAAAAAGCCGTTGGCGCAAGGCTCTACT
>ERZ779981.111-NODE-111-length-48217-cov-6.35258_pt1 | contig 48217 bp, 38 predicted proteins | sample MGYA00511182_ERZ779981 | MGnify/ENA primary metagenome ERZ779981 (study PRJEB29588, sample SAMEA2149539) | human gut metagenome | biome: human gut; feature: human-associated habitat; material: faeces | place: Denmark | collected 2008/2010 ... | reverse complement strand
TATTCGGTCAGGAACTTGGCTTATATGTGCCAGTTCGCACGCTCCTATCCATTGGGCGCATTACGGAGTTTTATAGAAACCGATGCGAAATTACTTACTCCAAGTGTGCAGAAAATCACGGATGAACTTCAAAGCCTGAACAATATGACATTTGCGCAAGATCCTCTTGCGCAAATTCAATCTTCAGACAACAAGGAAGTTGCAATTGTGCAAGAACCTCTTGCACAAATTCAGGATGTAGCCCAAACAGTCGCTGCCGCTTACCAAATAGCGATTGAGGACATAGAAAAACTGTTCCTGGCATCACCTGTTGCAAGAATCAATTGGGCAAGCCATGTGATTCTGCTGAACAGTTCCCTTCCGTTGGGTGTCGATTACTGGTATATGAAGCAATCCGTGGAAATGGGTTGGAGCAGTAATACTCTTAAAACGCAGATTGAAAGCAAATTGTACGAAAGGCAAATCAACAGCCACAAGGTCAATAATTTTACCGCCACGCTTCCTGTGCCCCAAAGCGACCTTGCCAACTACCTGTTGAAAGACCCGTATATCTTTGACTTGGCGGGAGCCAAAGAACGTGCGGACGAAAGGGACATAGAGGAACAACTGGTGAAGCACGTCACCCGTTACCTGTTGGAAATGGGCAACGGATTCGCCTTTGTCGCAAGGCAGAAGCATTTCCAGATTGGCGACAGCGATTTCTATGCCGACCTAATCCTGTATAACATAAAACTCCATGCCTATGTGGTCGTGGAACTGAAAGCTACCCCGTTCAAACCGGAATACGCCGGGCAGTTGAACTTCTACATCAATGTGGTGGACGACAAACTTAGGGGAGAGAATGACAACAAGACCATCGGGCTGCTGTTGTGCAAAGGCAAGGATGAGATTGTCGCACAATATGCGCTGACCGGCTATGACCAGCCTATCGGCATCAGCGATTATCAGCTCAGCAAGGCTGTGCCGGAAAACCTGAAATCGGCACTGCCGAGCATAGAACAGGTGGAAGAAGAACTGACGATGCTTCTTGACAATGAAAAGAACAGACAAAAGTAGGACACCTATGGCAGACAATATACAGACGATGATTCCCCGATACGGGGAACTCAACAGAATATACAGGGACTATATAGACAACAGCACTTTTTCTTTTGACAGGCAGAAATTTATTTCCGATTTCTGTCAGCAGTACAATGACATGAAATCTTTTGAAGCCGCCATCCTTGAACTGGTGCTTGACAGGCAAAAAGAACAATACACCCTGATACTCAACAGCCTGAAAACTGAAATAGAAAAGAGCATACAGGCTTATGAAACACGCCCCATAAGTAACAGTGCCGTAGAGCGTGTCTGCCATCAGCACATGGAAAGGTATTCCCTTGAAATTGAAGCCCAGCTGGATGTCACAAGAAGTCTGAACAAGCCGCTGAATGAAGCCAACAACAGGTATGATTCCATTGGCTACCGGGAACATACTGCCGAAGAGGAAAAACAGGCAGAAAAAGAATATGAACGATGCAAGGCTGAATATGACAGGGAAAAAGCCAGACTGAACGAACTCTATGACCTGCAAAAGGCTGCAAGAAATGAGGCATTCCAATATATGAAGAACCGTTGTGCGGACATATACCGTCAAAGCTGCCTTTTTCTGGACATATTGAAGAAATACATTCCTGACGGGAAACGACAGGACGAGCCGGGCAAACCCGTCAGCCAGAAAGAAACGACGGGCGAACAACAAGAATATTTCAGCATGAAATTGCTATCTCTCATCCATGAAGTATGTGTGGGAGAACAGTTCGAAGAAATTTCCGCACCGGATTTCTATGCCAATATGAACCTGCACCCCTACAACTGCAAGTTGAGAATCAAACCGAGAGAGAAAATCCGTGTATGCTATCTGATATTCCTGATGGGCGAGAAACTCTCCAAGCAGGACAGGGACAAATGGAAAACTGGAATACTGGAATTGCTGGGTATTGATGACAGCTACTACAAGTCAAAGTACAAGGAGCCGGTTTCCGATTTCCCAAGTGACAGCAACCAGAAATTCGCCAAGGAAATGAAACATATATTCAGATAATCCGTGATATATCCTGATTCTTTACGAAAGTTCCACTTTTACCACTCAAATTAATTTTTGAGTGGTATTTTTATTTTCTGATATTCAATAAGATACAGCGATGCTCGGATTATACCGTCCCCATCCTTACCACCCATAACCCTACCTAATTTTGCACCGTTCGAGAACAGAAATAACAGCCAGTGCGCAGGGCTGATTGTTGAATCAAAAAAGTAGAACTATGCAAAATCTACAAGAATTATTATCCAAACCCGTCTGGCAGATGACGGGTGAAGAGTTCATCATGTTAAGCAGACACGCTTCCGTTCAGACGGAAGCGCAGCCACAGCCCGTAACGGACACAAACAGAAAGTATGTGTACGGAATACCCGGCATAGCCAGACTGTTCGGATGCAGCCTGCCCACCGCCAACCGCATAAAGAAAAGCGGAAAAATAGACAAGGCTATCACCCAGATAGGGCGCAAGATTATCGTGGATGCGGAACTTGCCCTTGAACTGGCAGGGAAGAAAACAGGCGGACGCAAGTAACGGGAGGAATTGCTATGGACTATATGAAAGACATCCGGGAAATATCGGACGAACAGGCGGTAATCCTCTGGCAAGCCTCACGGCTGAGCCTGTCGGGAAAATACGAGAAAGCGCCAGAAATCCTCAGCGTGAAAGGTTCTGTAATCGGCACGTTGGGAAATTTCAGTGCATCCATCGGCAAAGCCAAAAGCAAGAAGACATTCAATGTGTCGGCTATCGTGGCTGCGGCTTTGAAGAACGGCACGGTGCTCAGGTATGCGGCTGAACTTCCCGAAGCCAAGCGGAAAGTGCTGTATGTCGATACGGAGCAAAGCCCCCACCACTGCCTGAATGTGATGGAACGCATCATGCGCATGGCAGGGCTGCCCGATGACAGGGACAACGAGAACCTTGAGTTCCTTGCCCTGCGGAAATATACGCCGGAGCAACGCATAAGGATTGTCGAACAGGCAATCTACCATACACCGAACCTCGGTATGGTGGTGATAGACGGTATCCGTGACATGGTGTATGACATCAACAGCCCCAGCGAATCGACACGCATCATATCGAAACTGATGCAGTGGACGGACGACAGGCAGATACATATCCACACGATACTCCACCAGAACAAGGGGGATGAGAACGCAAGGGGACATATCGGCACGGAACTGAACAACAAGGCTGAAACCGTACTGCTCGTTGAAAAGGACAAAAGCAACGGGGACATCAGCAAGGTTTCCGCCATGCACATCCGTGCGATGGACTTCGAGCCGTTTGCCTTCCGCATCAATGAAAGGGCATTGCCTGAACTGATGGAGGATTACCAGACAGAAGCCAAAGCGCCCGGCAGACCCCAAGGCGAAAGGTTTGATGCCTGCAAGGACATTTCCGAGCAACAACACCGGATAGCACTGGAAGCAGCATTTTCGTTGCAGGACGAATACGGATATAAGGAACTGAGCAAAGCATTGAAAGAGTCGTATGCCTTGGTGGGTGTTCCGTTAAGCGACAACAAGCTGGTCAAACTCATCACAGTGTTGAAGAACAAGCGGATGATAGTGCAGGAAAATGGCAGGAAGTACAGATACGAACCGGATTTCCACTATTGACACGCTTCCTGCAATCACTTCACTTTATTCTCCGGGTCTATATATTAGGATAAAGCGAAGTGGTTGCAGGAGCGCATCAAACCGCTTCACTTTAAGCCGTATCCTATATATACGACAATAAAGTGAAGTGGTTATACAGCCAGTAACCTATAAACAGATACTGGCGAAAAGAAAAACAAACAATAACCGATAAAGACAATCATTTATGGACATACAGACAGCAAAACAAATCAGGCTGGAAGAATACCTTCACAGCTTGGGATATAGCCCGGTGAAGCGGCAGGGCATCAATCTTTGGTACAAATCACCGTTCAGGGAAGAAACCGAAGCCTCGTTCAAGGTGAACACCGAGCGGAACCAATGGTATGATTTTGCGCTCGGCAAGGGCGGCAACATCATTGCGCTGGCTTCGCACCTCTATGCAACGGACAGCGTGCCGTACCTTTTGAAACGCATAGAGGAACAAGCACCGCACGTGCACCCCGTTTCTTTCTCTTTTCGCAAGCAGTCATTTACAGAGCCGAGTTTCCAACAGTTGGAAATCGTGCCGCTTTCTTCTCCTGCCTTGCTCGCTTACTTGCAGGAAAGGGGGATAAATCCGGCACTGGCGAAAAAAGAATGTAAGGAAGCGCGGTTTACGCACAACGGCAAACGGTACTTCGCCATTGCGTTTCCCAACATGTCGGGCGGCTATGAAATCCGCAACCGATATTTCAAGGGCTGTATCGCACCGAAGGAAATATCCCACATCAGACAGTCGGGAGAGCCAAAGGTCACGTGTTTCGTTTTCGAGGGATTTATGGACTACCTCTCATTTCTGACCCTACGGCTCGAAAGCTGTCCGCAATACCCTGAATTCGACAGGCAGGATTACATGGTTCTGAACTCTGTTGCCAATGTTTCCAAAGCACTTTATCCATTGGGAAGCTATGAGCGAATCCACTGTTTTTTTGACAATGACCGTGCAGGAATGGAAGCCCTTCAGCAAATCCGCAAGGAATACGACAGCACCCAGCATATACGGGACGCTTCACAAATCTACAGCGGATGCAAAGACCTGAACGAGTATTTGCAGAAACGCATGGCGGATAGAAAAGAGCAAATGCAATCCGTCAAAAAGAGGAATGATGCGTTACCCAAGAAACCGAAAGGCTTCCGGTTATAGCCCACTATAACTACACGCTTCGCTTTCGTAGTTGTGGGCTCTCCCGAGGGGCTTAGGACGCTGCCCTAAGAACCCGGCAAGGGCTTTCAGCCCTATGCAACCCGACCAAAGAGTGACCCTCTCTTTGGAAACTCCGCTCATGGGTTGCACCCCTAAGAACCCCTTGCGGATATGTGCGGAAAGCAACAAACAGATTTAGTAAACAATCAAATTAAAAATTGAATAGATGGCAACAAAATCAAGCATACATATCAAGCCTTGCAACGTGGCATCAAGCGAGGCTCATAACCGGAGAACTGCCGAGTATATGCGCAATATCGGAAAATCCAAAGTATATGTGGTATCCGAACTCTCTGCAAATAACGAGCAGTGGATAAACCCGGACTTCGGCAGTCCCGAATTGCAGATGCACTATGAGAACATCAAACGGATGGTCAAGGAAAAGACAGGTCGTGCCATGCAGGAAAAAGAACGTGAGCGCAAAGGCAAGAACGGCAAGATTATCAAAGTGGCAGGATGTTCACCCATACGTGAGGGAGTGTTGCTCATCAGACCGGACACGACACTGGCAGATGTGCATAAGTTTGGCGAGGAGTGCCAAAGACGCTGGGGCATCACACCGCTCCAAATCTTCCTCCATAAGGACGAGGGGCATTGGCTGAACGGTCAGCCCGCACCGGAGGACATGGAGAGTTTCCAAGTAGGCGAAAGGTGGTTCAAACCGAATTACCATGCCCATATCGTATTTGACTGGATGAACCACGATACAGGCAAGAGCCGTAAACTCAATGATGAGGATATGACCGAAATGCAGAGTTTGGCATCTGACATCCTGCTGATGGAGCGTGGACAGTCAAAGACCGTAACAGGCAAAGAACATCTGGAACGGAACGACTTCATCATTGAGAAACAGAATGCCGAACTGCAACGCATTGAAGCCGCAAAGCGACACAAAGAAGAACAGATAAATCTTGCCGAGCAGGAACTCCGTCAGGTGAAATCGGAGATACGCACGGACAAGCTCAAAGGCGCAGCCACCGATGCCGCTACGGTCATAATAAGCGGAGTGGGTTCTCTTTTCGGCAGCGGAAAAATGAAGGAACTGGAACAATCCAATGAAGAACTGCATCAGGAAATTGCCAAACGGGACAAGGGTATTGATGACTTGAAAGCCCAAATGCAGCACATGCAGGAACAGCACGGCAGGCATATACGTAATCTGCAAGGAATACACAATCAGGAACTTGAAGCCAAAGACAAGGAAATATCACGGCTGAATACCCTGCTTGAAAAGGCTTTCAAGTGGTTCCCGATGCTCAGGGAGATGCTGAGAATGGAAAAATTGTGCGCAGCTATCGGCTTCACCAAAGAAATGATAGAGAGCCTATTGACAAAGAAAGAAGCTATCAGGTGCAATGGCAGGATTTATTCCGAAGAATATAGGCGGAAGTTTGACATCAAGAATGATGTTTTCAAGGTAGAAAGGAATCCGGCCGATGACGAGAAACTGGTACTGACCATAAACAAGCAACCGATTGGCGAATGGTTCAAGGAGCAATACGACAAACTCCGACAATCATTACGTCAGCCTATACAGCCGAAAAGGAGCCAAGGAATGAAACTATAAACAATAATGGCGATCGTATAATTTCAATGAAGGTCGCCGTCTTTTTTATATTATTGACTATTTGTTAAGCGAGAACAATTATTGAGGGTATATTATTGATTATATGTATGACTATACTGAATAACATTCCGTGTCTTATTCTTGCGTATCCATATAATATAGATCCAGGAATCTTGGCACAAGCATAACAAACAACATACAACCACTGTGACACATCTAAAGTCTGATGGCTGTAATTAGCTATATGCAACATAGCGAAAAGGATTGCTATTGAATAGAAGAAATCCTTGAATCGTACTTGCAGAAGCCATTTGCCCCCAATGAGGTTTATGACAGCTGATGAAATTATTGCGAATACTATTCGGCATAATAGATGTTCCGAATAGAGTCCTCCTGCGAAAATTGCCGAAAACATAAAGGCTATTACGGCTACCGATGTGTAGAGATTAAATCTGCTTCTTTTCAATGGTAATCTGAATCCAAGTTCTTCTATTATTGGAGGTACAATAATCAGAAAGCATAGAGGAAAAACAGATTTATCAGATGTCATTGCAGGCAAATCAACTCCTGCAATGATAAATACGGATACAGTCAGAACTTTAAAGAATAGTGGTACTAATAGACACAGCATTACCGACAAGAGCATCGTCCTTAGACTGAAATCATAAGGACAATTCTCCTGAGGATTCTTGATGTATTGCCACAACTGCTTCATAAAATAATATCTAAAGATTCGACAAAAGTAATAAAATCTTTTTCCTAAGCACCTCTACTTAGCATTAACTCTGTACCGTTGTCGGCGTTTTTCCTAAATAATACAAAAACACCCAACTTTACATTATTGGGTGTAAAATCGGGTGCTTATTTTGTAAAACATTGATTTTCAATGTTTATTGCGGAGAGAGAGGGATTCGAACCCCCGGTACCTCTCGGTACGACGGTTTTCAAGACCGTTGTAATCGACCACTCTACCATCTCTCCATAGGGTGTATCGGCCTCATTTCTGAATGCGGTTGCAAAATTACAACTTTTTGAGCAAATTGAAGAAGGAAAAGCAAAAAGATTTCTGTATTTTACATTCTTTAACTCAACAAGCCTCATTTTCCTCCAATCATATCCATAGCCGCCTGTGGCTGATTGGTAGTAATGAAATCCACTCCAAGATCAATGGCATGCTTCAAATCGTCCCTCTTATCTACAGTCCACACATTAACCTTCATGCCCAGGCGGTGAGCCTGCTCCACCCACTCAGGATGCTTGAACACTACATTATAGTCATAGTCTATCCCGGTCAGTCCGGCCTGTGCCACTTCCATTGGAGTCTTGTCTGAGTTAAGATAATACACAGCAGCTTGGGGCAACAACTGGCGTAGTCGGCAACAGACGCGCCAACTGAAGGATATATACTCCACCTGCCGTCCCATACCGCGCTCATTCACAAGGTTGACAGCAGCTGCCGTAATCTGATCCTCTGCTTCCAGTGTTGGCTGCGCCTTTATCTCAAGAATCAACTGCGTACCGGGATGCTTCTTGCCCTCATCGAGATATGCGGAAAGAAGCGACAACTGCTCTCCATTCTTCAAGGTCTTACCCTGCAGGTCCGACCAGTCGTGCATGCTGATAACAGTACCGTCGTCAGTAGCCTCATCATGATTGACAACAACTACACCATCACGGGAAAGCTGCACATCAAACTCTGACCCATAACATCCACTCTCAGCCGCCAGACGTAAAGATGCGATGGAATTTTGAGCCGATCCTGAGGGTGTCCACAAGCCACGATGGGCAATCACGCAAGTCTGTCCGAAAGATGTGAGCACCAATGCCACCATAGCCAACGTAAGCAATATTTTCTTCATAGTCTGTTTTTATATTATCACACAAAATTATTCAATCTGCTTTACAAAGCCATTTCATACATGTCACAATCGCGTTACACCATATATATTCGCAGGTCCGCTATCCCGACCGGTCCGCAACAGCTTCATCCGGCAAAGATAATGCGAACTCCTGGATATCGCAACTATTCAATGTAGATTTTCTTATTATGACTCCATACACGACATTTCCAATAACGTTTCACTTGCATATATCCCAAATTTGTACGACCTTTGCAGTAAAGTCCGGACTACCGCATTTCCTGTACTTCTTGGCCAAAGAATGTTCTTACTGGTCGCGCAACCGCCTGCCAGCAACATTCTATCCGCCAATCATCCATATATCAACCTACTCAAGACATAACCACAAACCCAACATGTACGACGTCAATTTCATAGCCATTGATTTCGAGACATCGATGCCGCAGCCAGCTTCTATCTGTGAGGCTGGCATCTGCATAGTCAGACAGGGCAAAGTGAAAGAGAAACACTCCTGGCTCGTACGACCCGAAGGCAACCAGTATAGCTACTGGAACATACGCGTACATGGCATCCATCCTGAAGACACTGCCGACGCGCCCGACTTTCCCTATGTGTGGCAGCAACTGCTACCCCTTCTCGAAGAGACACCCATCCTCGTAGCCCACAATGCTGCCTTTGATATGACGTGCATTCGCCGGTCACTGCAACTCTACGGACTTGACAAGCCGAAAGCCGACTATTTCTGTTCATGCCTCACCGCCCGCCGTATCTATGACTTTCCCTGCAACAAACTTGACTATCTGTGCCAACAGTTTGAGATAACCGGAGGTACACACCACCGTGCCGGCGACGATGCCGAGATGTGCGCCCGCCTCTTCCTGCGCGAACTCAAAGACATGGGCTATCCTTCCCTTGAAGAGCTTGGACAATATCGCAAACAACTATAAGATAGAACGTATCCCATACATTATAATAGAAAAGACGGGCACACCGGCCGTTGCTCTCGCAACACAACCGGTGTGCCCGTCTCTATAAAAAACAGTATTATTTATCTCAAGTTTATGAGAAGGGCTATTCCCAACTGTACAATCCCATCTCCGCCAAGGCAGGCGTACCGCGACTCTGACGGACGACGAGACGCACATCCTGGGCTGTCACAGGCTCAGAGAGCTTGATCAGACGTTTGTAGCCGATTGTTGTACCTTTAGCCACCTCTTTCCATTTACCATCCTGCTTCACCTGAAGGACAAAGTCCTCCACACGCTGACCTTTGCGGATATCTTCCTGCAAAGAGAGCACATTGAACCGAACAGGCTGTTTCAGCGTAAATGTGACCGGCACCTCGCCCTTACCTGCTTCCTGAACAGAGATGCTCATCTTCGGACAATACGATGTATCATAGTTACCATCGATGATGGCAGCAGCCGTTGTCTTGTCCTCTCCCTTGGCGGCCTTGACCTTTGCCCCACTCAACAGATTGTTGGAGAAGATTTTCTCCCAAAGGGCATGGAAACCCTTCAGACTGGCCACATCGGCATCAGCAAAACGACCATCGGTAGCAGGCGGCACATTGAGTAGCAACACACCGTTACGTCCCACGGAGGTGAAATAGATGTCCATCAGTTTCTCTGGCGTTTTTACCTTTGCATCCTGATCCTTGTGGTAGAACCATCCCGGACGGATCGACACATCAGTCTCTGCCGGATACCAAACGAGCATCTTCGCCTTCTGAATAACGTCGCGTGAGCCAAGATCCTCATCCGTCATATCACCCGTTGGAGGCGCGATATCAGCCTGCTGTGAATGAGCGGCCACGAGAGCAGGATCCATATTGCTGTTAGGTACGACGCTCCATTCCGTCTCACGACCTACACCGGTCTCCGTACCTACCCAACGACAATCGGGAGCCATACCTGAGATGACGGCATCGGGTTGGAGGTCACGGATGAGCTTGTAATAACGCGGGAAATCATAGACCTGTTTCTTTCCGTTAGGACCTTCACCACAAGCACCATCAAACCATACCTCGTAGATCTTACCATAATTGGTCAGCAGCTCCGTAAGCTGGTTACAAAAATAATCGTTATAGGCAGGCGTGCCATAAGCTGCATTGTTACGATCCCACGGCGAGAGATATACACCAAAGTGCATGCCATATTTCTTACAGGCATCACTGACCATCTTCACCACATCACCTTTACCATCCATCCATGGAGAATTCTTCACACTATATTCGGTATAGGCAGAGGGCCAGAGACAGAAGCCATCGTGATGCTTGCACGTAAGAACAACCTGCTTAAAACCGGCCTCCTTCAGTGTCTTCACCCACTGGTCGCAATCCATGCCCGTGGGAATGAAAGTCTTCTCACTCTCCGTTCCCTCACCCCATTCGCGGTTGGTAAACGTATTCATGCCAAAATGAATGAAGGCCGTAAGCTCTTGACGCTGCCAGGCGAACTGACGCGGAGAAGGCACGACACTGGCAGCCTTTGCCGTAATTTCATCAGGCGTGTCTGTAGGGTCAATCACCACAGAATTGGTCCCCTGAGCCCAACCGGACAACGAAAACAGACCGGCTGCGGCGAGTGTCAGCACGCGATGGCCAAATGAGTTTTTTTTCATACTGTTGTTAAAAGTTAGTTATATTGTAATCATCGGATATATTCTGCAAATATAATATAAATATCCGAAAGAATAGCAGATAATAATGCAAAATAGGCCTAAAAATATCATTGTCGATCACACGGATACCTCCCTCGAAATACAAGCATCCATCCAAAATATATCATATACTTCATCCATCCAATTCACTGACACAGTACGACAAACATATTTTCCATTACACGTAATATGAGAGAGTGATTACCAACAACCCACGCCAATTCTTATTTTTAAGAGAAATATACTATTTGAAACAAAATCACACCATTTAAGTTTCAATCGAAAGCTATTTGTGTATAATTTACGCGAAATCATAATTAATAGCATAGATTCAAGAAATAGATTTGATATTTATTAATCAAAACCTTTACATTTTGGAATTATATTCGTAATTTTGTAACAGATTGATAGGTAAATAACAAATAAAGTTACACATGCAAAAAGCTGGGTTATATAACACAGCCTACGAGCACGATGCGTGCGGCGTAGGCATGGTGGTCAACATCCATGGCGGCAAGAGCCATCAGCTCGTCGACAACGCTCTGCGCGTTCTCGAGAATCTACGTCACCGTGGAGCCGAGGGCGCCGATGGCAAGACAGGTGACGGTGCAGGTATCCTCCTGCAGATTCCCCACGAGTTTATTCTTCTTCAGGGCATTCCCGTGCCAGAGAAGGGAAAATACGGCACCGGTCTCGTCTTTCTGCCCAAGGATGCCACCAAGCAGCAGGCCATCCTCTCGATCATGATCGAAGAGATAGAGCGCGAAGGTCTGCAACTGATGCATCTGCGCACCGTTCCCACCAACCCCGACTGTCTCGGTGAGACAGCACTTGCCTCCGAGCCTGATGTCAAACAGGTGTTCATTACAGGCGTAAGCGACGATAAAGTTCCCACTTTTGAGCGTACCTTATATATTATACGCAAGAAGATCGAGCGTCGTGTCTCCGATCCCGACTTCTATATCTGCTCACTGTCGAGCAAAAACATCGTCTACAAGGGTATGCTCTCCAGCCTTCAGTTGCGCCAGTACTACCCTGACTTGACAAACAGCTATTTCACCAGCGGTCTGGCACTGGTTCATAGCCGTTTCTCCACAAATACATTCCCGACCTGGAGCCTCGCTCAACCCTTCCGTCTACTATGCCACAATGGCGAGATTAACACTATCCGTGGCAACCGCTCATGGATGAAAGCCCGTGAGTCGGTACTCAGTTCGGAGGCCCTTGGAGACATCCGTGACATTTCTCCAATCATTCAGCCTGGCATGAGTGATTCGGCAAGCCTGGACAATGTGTTCGAGTTCTTCGTCATGAGTGGTATGTCGCTCCCCCATGCGCTCGCAGTAATGGTGCCTGAGAGTTTCAACGACAAGAACCCCATCTCGGAAGACCTGAAGGCATTCTATGAATACCACTCCATCCTGATGGAGCCGTGGGACGGTCCTGCCGCCCTACTTTTCTCCGACGGTCGTTTCTGCGGAGGCATGCTCGACCGTAACGGTCTGCGTCCTGCCCGTTACACTATCACGAAGAACGGAACCATGGTAGTGGCCTCTGAGGTAGGCGTAATGGATTTTGATCCTACAGAGATCGCTGAGAAAGGACGCCTGCAGCCGGGCAAGATCCTGCTCATCGACACACAGGAAGGCAAGATCTACTACGATGGTGAGATCAAAGAGCGGCTGGCCGCCCAACATCCTTACCGCCAGTGGCTCAACACCAACCGTATCCAGTTGGAAAAGATTCACTCAGGCCGTAAAGTATCCAACGCCGTCGACGATCTGACGGTGAAGGAGCGCGAGTTCGGCTTCGGACAGGAGGATATCGACTCCACCCTCATCCCCATGGCTACAAGGGGACAAGAGCCTACAGCCTCTATGGGTAACGATACGCCACTGGCTGTACTGAGCGATCGTCCGCAGATCTTCTTCAACTATTTCCGTCAGCAGTTCGCACAGGTAACCAACCCTGCCATCGACTCCATCCGCGAGAATCTCGTCATGTCGCTCACCGAATATATCGGTCGTGTGGGTACGGGTATCCTCAATCCCGACGAGACCAACTGTAAGATGGTACGATTGCCTCATCCCATCCTGACCAATACGCAGCTCGACATCCTTTGTAACATCCGCTACAAGGGCTTTAACTCCGTGAAGCTGCCCATCCTCTTCGATGCCTCGAAGGGCGGCGTCGGCCTGCACGATGCCATCGACGAGCTCTGTCATGAAGCCGAGAAGAGCGTCGATGACGGATTCAACTATATTATCCTCACCGACCGTGGCGCCGACCGCGACCATGTGGCTATTCCCTCCCTGCTCGCAGTGAGCGCTGTCCATCATTATCTCATCAATGTGGGTAAGCGTGTACAGACAGCTCTGATCGTTGAGAGCGGTGAGATCCGCGAGGTGATGCACGCAGCCCTTCTACTCGGCTATGGTGCATCCGCTCTCTGTCCTTATATGACCTATGCCATCCTCGACGACCTTGTACAACGCGGGAAGATTCAGGAAAACTATGCCACGGCAGAGGCCAACTACATCAATGCCGTTAAGAAGGGTCTATTCAAAATCATGGCCAAGATGGGTATCTCTGCCATCCGTTCTTACCGTGGCGCCCAGATCTTTGAGGCTGTTGGCTTAAGTGAGAGCCTACTCAAAGCCTATTTCGGCACAGACACCTCGTCAATCGGTGGTATCGGTCTCGATAAAATCGCCGCAGATGCCAAGGCCCTGCACGACAATGCCTACAAGAGCACAGGCGTGCTGAAGAACGAGGGGCTTTTCCATTGGAGAAAAGACGGTATCAAGCATGCGTGGAATCCAGAAACTATTGCTACCCTACAGCTTGCCACCCGCAAAGGCGACTACGCGCTGTTCAAGAAATACAGCCATCTGGCAGACAATGCCGAGATGCCCATCTTCCTGCGTGACTTCTTCGATATAAAGAAGAACCCCATCCCTCTCGAAGAGGTGGAGCCCGTAGAGGAGATAGTGAAACACTTCGTCACAGGTGCCATGTCGTTCGGTGCCCTTTCCAAAGAAGCACATGAGGCACTCGCTTTGGCCATGAACAAGCTTGGCGGACGCAGCAATACCGGTGAAGGCGGTGAAGACAGTTCCCGCTTCTACACAGAAGCCGATGGTATCTCACTCTCCAGCAAGACCAAGCAGGTGGCTTCCGGCCGTTTCGGTGTCACCACCGAATATCTCGTCAATGCCGAAGAGATCCAGATCAAGGTGGCTCAGGGTGCCAAGCCCGGTGAAGGCGGTCAGCTTCCCGGATTCAAAGTCGATGAGGTGATTGCCCGTACACGTCATTCTATCCAAGGCATCTCCCTCATCTCTCCACCACCTCATCACGACATCTACTCCATCGAGGACCTCAAGCAGCTCATCTTCGATCTGAAGAACGTCAATCCTCATGCCGCCATCTCCGTGAAGCTCGTAGCCGAAAGCGGCGTGGGCACCATCGCTGCCGGAGTGGTGAAGGCCAAGGCCGACTTGATCGTTATCTCCGGTGCCGAGGGTGGCACAGGAGCTTCGCCGGCATCATCCATGCGTTTTGCAGGCATCTCTCCTGAGATTGGCCTCGCTGAGACACAGCAGACCTTGGTAAAGAACGGCTTGCGTTCTCTTACCCGTCTGCAGGTGGACGGTCAACTGAAGACCGGGCGCGATGTCATCATGATGGCGCTACTCGGTGCAGAGGAGTTCGGCTTCGGTACTGCCGCTCTCATCACACTTGGTTGTGTGATGATGCGCAAGTGCCATCTCAACACTTGCCCCATGGGTGTGGCTACCCAGGATCCTAAACTGAGAGCCCACTTCCGTGGCGACTATCACTATCTGATCAATTTCTTCCGCTTCATAGCCCAGGAAGTACGCGAATACCTCGCAGAGATGGGCTTCAAGCATCTTAACGATATCGTCGGCCGCACCGACCTCATCCAGATCAAGCCCGAAGATACCTATCCGGTACATCCACACCTCGACTTCTCACGCCTGCTCCACCAGGAGAAAGGTGATGAAAGTTTCTACTGCACAAAGCAGCAGGATCACGAGATGGAAGGCCTGCTTGACTATCAGATGATCAGCGCATGCCGCCAAGCCATCGCCGATGGCACACAGGTCGACCTCGACTACTCCATCCGTAACACCAACCGCGCCGTAGGTGCCATGCTTGCCGGATATGTAGAGGAGCAACGCTCTAAGTGGCGTGCCGAAGGAAAGCCTGAAAACGACGATCCCGCCGCACACGTACAGATCAATGTCAAGTTCAAGGGATCAGCAGGCCAGAGCTTTGGTGCCTTCGCAGTGAAGGGAATGGATTTCAAGCTTGAGGGAGAGACCAACGACTACTTCGCCAAAGGTCTTTCTGGAGGCCGTGTCTCTATACTGCCACCTATCCGTTCCAACTTCGCCGCCGAGGACAACATGATTGCCGGCAATACCGGTCTCTATGGCGCTACCTCCGGTGAGCTGTACATCAACGGAAAAGTCGGTGAGCGTTTCGCTGTGCGTAACTCGGGAGCCATCGCTGTCGTAGAAGGTGCCGGCGACCACTGTTGTGAATACATGACCGGTGGTCGTGTGGTAGTGCTCGGCGAGACCGCCGGTATGTCGGGCGGTGTAGCTTACGTTTGGGATCCGAAACACGATTTTGACTACTACTGTAACATGGACATGGTAGAGATCAATCTCGTAGAAGAGACCACCTACCGTAAGGAGCTTCATGAGCTTATCCGCCAGCACTGGCTCTACACAGGATCCAAGCTCGCCCGCACGATGCTCGACGACTGGAACCGCTATGTAGAGGAGTTCATCCAGGTCGTACCGATCGAGTACAAGCGTGTACTGCAGGAAGAGCAGGTACGCAAGCTCCAGCAGAAGATCGCCGATGTACAGCGCGACTATTCAGAGTAACTTAAACACAGAAGAAATTATGGGTAATCCAAAAGCATTCCTGACTGTAGACAGGAAAGAGGCCGGTTACCGGCCTATACACGACCGTATCCACGACTTCGGCGAGGTGGAACAGACGCTCAACAGCAAAGATCGCCGCACACAGGCCAGCCGCTGCATGGACTGCGGTGTGCCTTTCTGCCACTGGGCCTGCCCACTAGGCAACAAGCCACCTGAGTGGAACGACGCCCTCTACAAGGGCGACTGGAAACTGGCCTACGAGCTGATCAGCTCCACCAATCCCTTCCCAGAGTTCACAGGCCGCGTCTGCCCCGCGCTCTGCGAGAAAGCCTGCGTACTCAACCTCATGGACCACGAGCCTACCACCAACCGCGAGGACGAGTGTGCCATTGCCGAGCATGCCTTTGAAGAAGACTATGTAAAAGTGGAGAAGGCTGAGCCTAACGGGCATAAAGTGGTGATCATCGGTGCCGGACCAGCCGGTCTGGCTGCTGCTGACACACTCGTCCGCAAGGGTTATGATGTCACCGTCATCGACCGTCACATGAATGCAGGCGGTCTGCTACGCTACGGCATCCCTAACTTCAAGCTCAATAAGGCAATCATCGACCGCCGCATGAATTTCCTGCGCGAAGAAGGCATCCACTTCATCTTTGGTGCCAATATCGACCTCGTCGCACTTGCACAGGGTAAGCTGAAGGCCACCGCCGTAGGAGCCACCAATCCTACTGCTGCTGAAGGTAGTGCCGTGAAAGACCTGCCCGACATCCACGATGCCGCTGTGCTCGTTGCTACGGGCACTCCGACAGCCCGTGACCTGAAGATCCCTGGACGCGACCTTCACGGAGTCTATTTTGCCCTTGACATCCTCGGTCAGCAGAACCAAGTGCTCACCGGCGAGCTCAACGAGAGCTCCATGCCCAAAGATGTGGAACGCATCACAGCTAAGGATAAGGATGTACTCGTCATCGGAGGCGGCGACACCGGTTCCGACTGCATCGGTACAGCCCACCGTCAAGGCTGCCGAAGCGTCACGCAGATCGAGATCATGCCGAAGCCTGTCGAGGGTCCCGATGATCCCAAGAACCCATGGCCGAACTGGCCCCGTACGTTGAAGACCACATCTTCACACGAGGAAGGCTGCATACGTCGATGGAACATCAACTCACTGGAGTTTATCGGTAGAAACGGACATCTCACAGGTGTCCGTGTACAGCCTATCGACTGGAAGCCCAATCCCGATGGCGGACGGCCCATCATGGTCGAGGCAGGCAAGCCCGAAGTGATCAAGTGCCAGATGGCACTACTGGCCATGGGCTTCCTGCGTCCGCAGTACGAAGAGGCACTGACTGCACAGAAGAACGTTTTCTTCATCGGTGACGCAGCCCATGGAGCCAGCCTCGTGGTACGTGCCATGGCCGACGCTATACAGACAACTGAAAAGATCGACAAATTCTTCGGTTTAACACGATAGGACTTATTACCAAGAGAGTCCCGGCAATCGTTATTGCCGGGGTTCTAAAGATAATATACCCTCATACCATGTCCTTTAGCTGAACCCCGATCCATTTTCCGAATGCCTTGGGAGGACATGGCAACCTATCAATTCTATCCCCGTTCAGCTCGAGGGAGTGTCACTTTTGAGCACTCCCTCTTTTTATCATCTTACGTTGCCAAACACTATAGGACCGACAACGGCAAGTCATAAAAACAGACAGAATATGCACAGATGCAAGTGGGTCAATCCCGCCAATGAACTATACGTTAAATATCACGATGAGGAATGGGGACGTCCCCTTCACGATGACCACCAACTCTTCGAACTGCTCATCCTTGAAGGCTGTCAAGCCGGATTGTCATGGGAGACCATACTCAATAAGCGTGAAAACTACCGGAGAGCCTATAAAGGTTTCGACCCACAGACCGTCGCTCTCTTCGATGCACATGATAAGGAAAGACTACGCAATGACGCAGGCATCATCCGCAACCGTCTAAAGATCAATGCCAGCATCGTCAATGCCCGCGCATTCCTACAAATACAGCAGCAGTGGGGAACATTCGACCGTTACATCTGGCATTTCACCGACGGACGCCCTCTCATAGAACCCTACACAGCACGAACCAATTCCCCTCTCTCCGACGAGATATCTAAAGATCTGAGACGACATGGAATGAAGTTCGTCGGAACAACAATTATCTATAGTTTCCTACAAGCAGCCGGGATCATCAACGCACATGGACCGGAATGCGACCTGCACCCGTAAACAACTGCCAACCGTAATCATTTATTTTCATATCGTCTTATAGACTTACCCGATATCCAAATCATTCAAGGCCTCTAATAAAAATTCGAGATAAGACATCCATATTACGACACTGAAATAAAGATTTATCCGGAAGAAATTGGATATATCATAGTTTTTATTTAATTTTACAAGAAAAATAAAATGACCTATCGAAACATTCTACTACTTCCTGCTGCCCTTACCTTTCTACCTGCATTGTCGCAGGAGCGCCCCAACATCGTCATCATCATTGCCGACGATCTTGGATACGGTGACGTGAGTGCCTACGGACAAACGACGATCCACACACCCAACATCGACCGGCTGGCACACGAGGGTCTGAGCTTTACCGACGGACACGCCACCTCTGCCACCTCCACACCTAGTCGTTATGGTCTGCTTACCGGCATGTACCCCTGGCGCAAGAATGCGCAGATTCTCCCAGGAGACGCACCACTGATCATCGACACCCTGCAATGGACCCTTCCCAAAATGCTGCAACAAGCCGGATACACCACTGCAGCCATTGGCAAATGGCATCTCGGCATGGGCATAGGACACATCGACTGGAACAAGCCCATCACGCCATCGGCCAACAGCACCGGCTTTGATTATACCTGTCTGATGGCCGCTACCGTTGATCGCGTCCCTACCGTGTATGTAGAAAACGGACGAGTACTTGGTCTCGATCCGCAAGACCCCATCTATGTTGACTACCGTCACAACTTCGACGGTGAGCCGACAGCACTCAATCATCCTGAAATGCTACGACTGCAGTGGTCACATGGGCACCAAGGTACCATCGTGAATGGCATCTCGCGCATCGGTTATATGAAAGGTGGACATTCGGCCCGATGGAACGATTCCACAATGGCTCCTTACTTCTTAGACCGCATGCGACAATGGCTCGACACTATTCCTCGTACCCGTCCCTTCTTCCTCTACTATGCCCTGCACGAGCCTCATGTCCCCAGAGTTCCATCAAAACCCTTTGACGGCAAGAGTGGCATGGGAGCACGAGGCGATGTGGTGCTCGAGGCCGACTGGTGCGTCGGGGAGCTAATGAAAGCTCTCGATGAACGCAGACTGACTGATAATACAATCGTCATCTTCACTAGCGACAATGGTCCCGTGCTCAACGACGGATATAAGGACCAGGCCGTAGAGTTGGCTGGTGACCATGATCCGAACGGTGGCTACCGCGGTGGCAAATATAGTCTTTTTGACGCAGGTACCCGTGTTCCTTTCTTCGTCTATTGGCGTGGGCATATCCGATCGGGTGTCTGCACCTCACTCGTTTCTCAATTGGACCTGGGGGCCTCGCTGGCACAAATGGTGGGCCAATCCCTTCCCTTCGGTCTTGACTCGAAACCTTATACAGACACCTTTCTGGGGAAGTCAAGAAAGGGGAGGAAAGCGCTAATCGTTGAAGCCTACGGGCATCTGGCCCTCCGTTATGGACGCTATGCCATGATACCGCCTTACAAAGGCAAAAAAGTCAGCGTTGAAGGCATCGAGACGGGTCTGGACAATCACTATACCCTTTATGACCTGCAATCTGACCCTCATCAGCAGCATGACCTCTCACAAGCAAAGCCTCATCTGCTGAAAAGGCTTAAGAAGATTTTCACAAAGCTCACAGGAGGGAAAATGGAAGAAGCCATTAATGTTGGTTTGAAAAATAAAGATTGATATGGAAACGGCATCTCATCCTGTGTTTTAATTATGTTAAATATCACACCTGTATGCGAAAAAGCGTCACGGCAAGACTCGCGTATCGAAGATTTTGAGTATCTTTGGACAAATTAAAACAAGCCCCTGTCCCTCACGGAAAAGTATGGACTTTTGCAGTCTCCGTGAAGGGCAAGCTGACAAGAAGAGACAAACCAACATGCAAGCAATACGAAAATATCTTCTCTCCCTGACTATCCTCACCCTGCCTCTCTCTATGGCTGCCCAAAAGATTACACTGGGCTCCTGCACCATTACGGAGATGGGCATAAAAGGAACGTATAAAGGAGAGATGAGCGGCGGCAAGCCCAATGGCAAAGGCTCTGTAGTGTACGAGAACGGAAACACCTACGAGGGTGAGTACGTGAAGGGGTACCGTCAGGGACATGGTATCTATACGTTTGCCGACGGGGAGAAATATGACGGAGAATGGGTGCTCAACCAACAAAACGGCCATGGCACCTACTACTTCTCCAACAACAACAAATATGTCGGGCTGTGGTATCGCGACTATCAGCATGGCCACGGCGTGATGTATTATTTCAACGGCGATGTATATGACGGCCAGTGGTATCAGGACAAGCGCCAGGGCAAAGGCCGCTACACCTACGCCAACGGTGCCTACTATCAGGGAATGTGGAAAGACGACAAGAAAGAAGGCAAAGGCTTCTTTGACTGGGGCGACGGCACGACCTACGATGGCGAATGGGCCAACAACCAGCGATCAGGATACGGCGTCAACCGGTATGCCGACGGCGATGTCTACAAAGGACAATGGAAAGACGACATCCAACAGGGCCGTGGCATTTATATCTTCCAAAATGGAGACGAATACGAAGGTGACTATGACCAGGGCGAACGCTCTGGTGAGGGAATCCTACGCTATGATAACGGTGACCGCTATACCGGTCATTTCCTCGAAGGCAACAAAGACGGCATGGGCGTCTTTGTCTGGGACAATGGCGACCGATATGAAGGTACATGGAAGAACGACCTGCAAGAGGGGCACGGGAAGCTGACCAAAAAGAACGGTGATGTCTACGAAGGTGACTTCTCCAAGGGACAGCTCAACGGGCAGGTGATCATCCACTATGCCGACGGCACCCGATTCAAAGGCTACTACAAAGACGGCAAGCGCAATGGCAAAGCCATCGAAGAGACTAAAGACGGCAAACGCTTTGAAGGCTCTTATGTCAACGACCAACGCGACGGACACTATGTGGAGAAAGACCGCAACGGAAATGTCACGGCGGAAGGACACTATGAAAATGGCATGCGATTCGCCGACTAATGCACAACTAAGATACACGTAAGTAATAATAAAAGAATTAAACTGTAAATACTTATGGTGAAAAGTAAGAAAACGAGTGCAGCAACCAAAACAACCGCCACTCCTAAAACGAAAACAGCAACCAAGACGACCGTTGCACCTAAACACATTGGTATTGTAAAGAACGACCCCTATTTGGAGCCCTACGAAGATGCCATCCGTGGCCGGCACGACCACGCCTTATGGAAAATCGACCAATTGACACAAGGTGGCAAGATCACCCTCTCCGACTTTGCCAATGGCCACGAATACTACGGACTTCATCATACCACACGAGGTGGATGGGTCTTCCGTGAGTGGGCACCCAATGCTACTGACATCTATCTCGTCGGTGATTTCAACGACTGGCAGGAAACGGAGAAATATCGTTGCACACGTATCGACAACGGCAACTGGGAGCTCAAACTCCCTGCCAAGGCCATGAAGCACGGTGACCTGTACAAGATGCACGTGAAATGGAACGGAGGCGAGGGAGAACGTATCCCCGCATGGTGCCGACGCGTCATACAAGACGACAACACAAAAATATTCTCTGCCCAGGTATGGGATCCTGAGCATCCCTATGTATGGAAGAAAAAGACTTTCCGTCCCCATCGCGATCCTCTCTTTATCTATGAATGCCATGTAGGCATGGCACAAGATGCCGAAAAGGTAGGTACATATACCGAATTTAAAGACAACGTACTGCCCCGTATCATCAAAGACGGATACAACTGCATACAAATCATGGCCATTCAGGAACATCCCTACTACGGTTCCTTCGGCTATCATGTCAGCTCTTTCTTCGCTCCCTCAAGCCGATTCGGTACACCCGAGGAGCTGAAAGCACTCATCGACGCAGCCCATCAGCAGGGAGTAGCCGTGATTATGGACATCGTACACTCCCACGCCGTGAAAAACGAGGTGGAAGGACTGGGCAACCTCGCTGGCGATCCTAACCAATATTTCTATCCCGGCGAACGTCATGAGCATCCGGCTTGGGACAGCCTTTGCTTCGACTACGGCAAAGATGACGTAATCCATTTCCTGCTCTCTAACTGCAAATACTGGCTGGAGGAATACCATTTCGATGGTTTCCGCTTCGACGGTGTCACCTCTATGCTTTACTATAGCCATGGTCTCGGTGAAGCCTTCACCAACTACGGCGACTATTTCAATGGTCACGAAGATGACAACGCCATCTGTTATCTCACCCTCGCCAACGAACTGATACATGAAGTGAATCCCAATGCCTTCACTATTGCCGAAGAGGTGAGCGGTATGCCCGGACTGGCTGCCAAGTTCAAGGATGGCGGCTTCGGCTTCGACTACCGCATGGCTATGAATATTCCCGATTACTGGATCAAGACGATCAAGGAAAGACGGGATGAGGACTGGAAGCCCTCTTCTATCTTCTGGGAGGTTCGCAACCGCCGTGTCGATGAGAAGACCGTCTCCTATTGCGAAAGTCATGACCAGGCTCTCGTGGGTGACAAGACTATCATCTTCCGTCTCATTGACGCCGACATGTATTGGCATTTCAAGAAAGGCGATGAGAACGACCTCGTACACCGCGGCATCGCCCTGCATAAGATGATCCGTCTCGTCACAGCAGCTGCCATCAATGGTGGATACCTCAATTTCATGGGCAACGAGTTTGGCCACCCCGAATGGATCGACTTCCCACGCGAAGGCAACGGGTGGAGCTATAAATATGCACGCCGCCAGTGGAATCTGGTCGACAACAAAGACCTGTGCTACCACTATCTCGGCGATTTCGACAAGGCCATGCTGGAAACACTCAAGAGCGAGAAAGCCTTTAACCGTACTCCTGTTCAGGAGATATGGCATAATGACGGCGACCAGATTCTCTGCTTCTCACGCGGATCCCTAATCTTTGTATTCAATTTCTCGCCCACCCGCTCATTCACCGATTACGGCTTCCTTGTACCCGAAGGCAGTTACAATGTCGTACTCGACAGCGACTCTCCCGCCTTCGGAGGCAATGGGCTCAATGACGACAGCGTGGAGCACATGACCGTGCCCGATCCCCTCTACGCACCCGACCACAAGGGTTGGCTCAAACTCTATGTGCCTGCCCGTTGCGCTTTAGTGCTTCGCAAAAAATAAAACATATAATGTCAATAAACATCAAGTCTACCGGCACGGTCATGCGTGTGACGTGTGCCGGTTTTTTCTTGCTATTCTCTTTCTTCTACGTCTACAATTATCAGGCCGACGTACTTTATGTCTTGCAGCATGTGCTGTCAGGAGGCGTGACAACCTACAACCGCACCATCGGTGCAGTGCTCATCGTACTCCTGCTGTATCTGCTACATGCCGCAATGGTAGCCGTCACCTCCTTGCGGGGACAGGCTTATGCCCTCACCTATTTCCCGTCCATGCTTCTGCTGGGCATCCTCACCGACGTGGAAACATGTATGGGCAGTTCCGGCTATCCTGGTCATTGGGTATGGCTGTTTCCCCTGCTCATGGTGCTTTATGCAGGAGTGGTCTATGTGTGCCGACAATTGGAATCAGTCGCTCGTCCTGCGCTTTCTGAAGGATTTTTCTCCCGCACAACATGGGGCAACCTGCTACTGATGGTTCTTATGGCTTTCATGACAGGCTCTATCGGTTGTAACAATGACCTGACCCACTTCCGCACATCGATGGAATGCCGTATGTATGAAAGCAACAACGATGCAGCCCTCTCCATCGGCGCCAAATCGACTGCTACAGACTCCACCCTGACAATGCTCCGTATATGGGCACTCAGCGAGAAGGGAGAACTGGGCGACCGGTTGTTCTCTTATCCCCTCGTGGGAGGCAGCGATGCCATGCTCCCCAATGGTCATAGCATCCGCCTGCTGCTACTTCCGGAGAAAAAACTTTATAGCCACCTTGGAGTCTATTTCCGTCAGAAACTAAGTCCCATCGTATATCTGGAGAAGCTCCACCAACGCCATTATGCTACAAAAGCGGCACATGACTGGCTCCTGTCAGCCTATCTGCTTGACGGCCGGTTGGACGACTTCGTTCGCGCACTGCCCCGCTACTATAAAATATCGGGTGCCCTGCCGCTCCACTACCGGGAGGCTCTGACGCTCTACACGCACCTGCGCGCCCATCCTATCATTATCTATCACAGCACAGTGATGGATCAGGATTATGAAGATATGCTCGATCTGGAGAAGAAATATACCCACCCGGAAGAACGTGCCAACATGATCCGCGACACGTATGGCAAGACATACTGGTGGTACTACTATCAGTTGACAAATAGATATAAACAAGAAGACTAACCAAAACCTAACAAAACAGGCTGCCTCTGTCAGTCGCAGCCACACGACAAATCCCCGGTGTCATGATATCCGTATCATGATCCGGGGATTTCTCTATCTTTTCTCAAGCATTGGATATTCGAGAAATTTAGACGTCGGACAAGCCGATGAAAAAACACTTGCAGTCTGACAATATAGGCTTATAGGAGTTCTGTTAAGCCTTAACCTATTTCTGATACCAGTGATGATACAACGTCTCCACTATCTCACGGGGCGTCCTGCACTCTGCCACAATCTGTTCGAGCGGGCAGCGCTTATCACCCTCTTCCCTTACGATGACATCTACAAGCGTACCATAAGAATAGCCTACACCTGCCTCATTGAGAATAGGAAGTGCCTGGCGGGAGAGCACCTCTGCATAGACCGAATGGACACCACCATAGACCGCCATCCCGGCAGCTGCCTTTCCTATCACCTTATCGGCTATATCCGCACCGCGCAACCTGTCAGTATCCGATCTCAGAAGATCTTCCAGATCGCGCACTCCGGGTTTCCGATAGATCGTTATCTCTCCATGGACATCACGCACCACCAGGGAGCAATTCTCCCGGTGAAGAATATCTATAAGTTCTTTCATCTTCTATCCCCGCAACTTCGCAATAAGTTGTGACATCTCAGCCAGCCGCTCCGGTATCTGGATATTCTGGGGACACAATGGTACACAATGTTTACACTGGCGACAATGGTCTGCCTGTGCCTCCCGTGCCACAGCCTCATCGAGTCCGGCCAGAAACGTAGCAGCATGGACATCGTCCTTATCCTTCGGAAGACAGCCTTTGTTGACAGCCTGATTATAATATTTGAAATTCCCGGGAATATCTACACCAAAAGGACAAGGCATACAATATTTGCAATCGTTGCATGGCACTGTATGCAATCCGATCATATCATGAGCCACACCATGGAGCATCTCTACCTCATCCTGAGTGAGAGGCACCAACGGAGAAAATGTACCTACATTGTCCTCCAAGTTCTCCATATATGTCATGCCACTCAATACCACCATCACCTGAGGATAACTGCCTACATAGCGGAAAGCCCACGAGGCCGCACTCTTCGTCATATCGCTCTTCTTCAGCCGTTCCTCTAAGAACGTAGGAAGGTTGGCAAGCCGACTGCCGAGACAAGGCTCCATCACAACTACCGGAATACCATGTTTCTCCAGCTCTCCGTAGAGATAACTGGCATTCTGGTTGAAGTCGTTAAGCTCATGCGCATAATCCCAGTCTACATAGTTCATCTCGATCTGTACAAAATCCCAATGATACTGGTCATGATGGTCGATCAGCCACTGGAAGGCACGCACGTCACCATGATAGGAAAAGCCAAGATTAAGTATCCTGCCGGCTTTACGCTCTTCGACAAGATAATCGATCATGCCATTCTCCACAAAACGGTGCATGAACTCATCAAATCCACCCATTCCCACACCATGGAGCAGATAGGAATCGATATAATCAACTCCAAGATTGACAAAGCTCTGCTGATACATCTTGACCGACTCCTCACGTGACCAATACTTACGGTCAAAATTGGATAGTTTCGATGTGATGTGGTATTCACTACGTGGAAAAGGACGCAATGCCTCACGTGTGGCCTGTTCGCAACGTCCCTGGCAATAGACTGGCGCTGTATCGAAATAGTTCACTCCATGTCGTATGGCATAAGCTACCTCTTTATTGACCAGATCCTGATCTATCTCCGCATCGGCTCTGTCACGGGGCGAACCGCCGCCAATCGCCGGCAGACGCATCATGCCATAGCCCAGCAACGACGTCTTCAGACGACTGTTGGGATAAGGCCGATAAGTCATCTTATTATCTTCCATTCTCTTTCGTTGTTCATAAATAGCAGGATATGTCCATATCCTTCACTGGCATTGCAGACTGTCCCTTTCGGCACCCCTGTCACACCGGCATATTACTCATGCCCGTATTATTAGAACTCAGGCATCTTCCTGATGACCAGCCAGCCTGCGAAAAGCTGCAGGAGCAAACCGGGGAATCCGATCTTCCAGTCTACCAGCGCAGCCCCCACTCCCGCTGTCAACGTCTCAAAAATACCTCCTGCCAGCTGATAGCCGACAACAACCAGGAACAGAGCAGGCAAAGTGGCCCTGCCTACACGACGGGCCACAAAACCGGCGATAAGTGCCAGGGCGACGCTCTTTACCAAGATCGGGACCAGTGCCGAAGCCGGGGGCATGCCAAATACCAGATGATTGATCAATGGTGAAGCCACGGCGATGACCAGACCTGTGCGCCAGCCATACTTATAGGCACCAATGAGCGTAAAGAAATAGATCGGCAGCAAGATCAGCCCACCCTTTGGCACAAGATGGCAAAGCTGGGGAAAAAGAATATTACCAATCGTAAAAGCTGTGGCAAAGAGCCACAGACGTGCCTCATGATAGCGGAGGCTGCATACAACAGATGTTTTCGCTTGCATTTTGCTTGATTATATTATTCTGTTTTTATTTCCTTTTCAGCGAGAACCCTTCGTAGGAAATCCTGTCTCCATCCGGAAGAGATAGCCTTCCAACTGTATCATACCTCTCGCGTCCGTTTGAGTTGCTCCACGAAGTCAGCTATCTTATGCAGTTCCTCAGGGATATTGATGCTCTGCGGACAATGCGGCACGCAGGTCTTGCATCCGATGCAGTGGTCAGCCTGTCGTTCACGCGGAATGACACGGTCGACACCGATGAGGAATTCCCTACGATAACGTGCATACTCCTTACTATGCTCATCGCGCGGCATACGGCCTTCGTTAATACATTTATTATAATGTACGAAGTTGGCAGGAATGTCGATACCATAAGGACAAGGCATACAGTATTTACAGTCGTTACACGGTATGGTATTCATCCCCATCATCTCTTTAGCCACCTCGTAAAGCATTTTCTCATCACTCGCCGATACCGGCTTGAGCGGACTGAAGGTCAAGAGGTTGTCACGAAGGTGCTCCATATAGGTCATACCGCTCAGGCAAGTAAGCACCTCAGGCCACGTACCCGCATAACGGAAAGCCCAGGAAGCCACGCTATGATGCGGATCACGCTCCTTCAGACGTCTCGTCAGATATTGAGGAATATCCGACAGACGGCCACCCAGCAACGGTTCCATCACGACAACGGGAATATGTCGCTTCACCAGCTCCTGATAAAGCCATTTGGCATTCTGATTATCGGGGTTGATGGCGTTAGCATAGTCCCAGTCCATGTAGTTCAACTCTATCTGCGCGAAATCCCAATGGTACTGGTCATGATGATCCACCAGCCAGTTGAATGCCTTCACGTCACCATGAAAAGAGAAACCGAGGTTACGGATACGTCCGGCTTCCCGTTCCTTCACGAGATAGTCGATCATACCGTTATCGACAAAGCGTTTCCTGAAACGTTCATAACCGCCCTGACCCACACTGTGAAGGAGGTAATAGTCAATGTATTCAACACCCAGTTCCTTAAAGCTCTGATGATAAAGATCCACGGAGGCATCATGCCCCCACTGTGACTCATCGAAATTGGAAAGCTTGGTGGCTATATAATATTTGTCGCGCGGGAACGGCTTCAGTGCAATGCCGGTCGCCTTCTCCGACTGTCCCTGGCTGTAGGCCGGAGACGTATCGTAATAGTTCACACCATGCTGAAAAGCATAGGCGACGAGCTTATTCACCATCTTCTGGTCGATCTGCGAAGAATCGGTACCATCTTCTATCTTCGGCAACCGCATCATTCCATAGCCAAGGAGCGATACTTTCGTATTTGTGCGCGGATTGATACGATAGGTCATCTTGCCTACCGGTGGCTCACCTTGATTCTTATAGTCATCAGCGGTATTGAAAACTTTATCTGCCGGATGCTTGCAACCTGTCAAGGCTGCACCCGTAGCGACAGCGCCGATGCCAAGCATCTTCAGGAAATTTCTTCTGTTGATATCCTTTGCCATAATCTTATATTTTACGATGAACCTCATGCCCCTCCACATGAATGGCAGAAAGAGGGCGCACGGGACAGACATATTCACACATACCGCAACCGATACAACGGGCCTCGTTGACAGCCGGTATCTTCAGATCAGGATAGTTGGGATCCATGGCAATCATCTCAATGGCCTGTGAGGGACAATGGCGTGCGCAGTTGCCGCACTCCTTATGATCGGTTTCCACGATGCAGTTACGGGCGATCCAGACGGCATGGCCTATCTGCGTACTCGACTTCTCGGCACGGCTGATCGGTTTGATGGCACCAGTGGGACAGACACTGGAGCAGCGCGTACATTCGGGACGGCATGCTCCGCGCTCAAAACTCATCTCAGGCGTCATCAGATGCATCAGATCCGTAGACGGACGGAGCACGTCATTGGGACACTCCGCGATACACAGCTGACAGGCTGTACAATGCTTAGACAGGTGTTCCATGCTCAACGCCCCCGGAGGGATGACCGGTGTCACCCGCTTAGGCACCTCTTTCTCCTCGATCTTGGCCAGACCGCCGTCGAGCTTTTTCTTCGGCTGAGCCAGGGCAGCGGTCGCCGTCACCAGACCGGCTCCGATCAGGAAGGAGCGACGCTCCTTGTCGACAGGATGTTCCGACGCTATCACATTCCGCGAAGACGACGCACCTTGCTTCTCTTGACCTGTACGGCTGTTGACCCCCGGTGTCGATGAGCCTCCTCCCGGTCGACGGTGGGCATAATGCAACGCATCAAAGTGACAATAGTCAAGACAATTGCCACACAGGACGCAACGGCTGTGATCCACCCTGCCACTCTTCACGTCTATGCACGACGACTTGCAGTGCGACTCGCACTTTCCACAGTGCTTGCACTTACTCTTGTCGAGATATACCATGAACCACGACAGACGACTCAGATAGCCTAACGCCGTACCCACGGGACAGATGGTATTACAATAGGTGCGACCTCCCCGCCAGGCCAGTATGCCTATCACCACAAAAGAGATGAGGGCTATTATGAATGTCGGCAGGCTTCGGAGCCACACATCCTTGGAATAGAACGCATAGCTGTCAGCCCGCTCTGCGAGGAAGGCCAGGACATTGTTGCCCCACAGCCACAACGGTTGCAGCAGATTGGTGCCAATCCGGCCGTAAGACGAATACGGTGCGATAAGTGAGGCTATAGACACCAGTCCCAGCACCAGCAACACGACAAAGACCAGAAGAAGTATCCAACGCAGGACCGCCTTCTCCCGGGAGTAATGATAAGGATGTTTCTTACCCCGATGCCCGATGTGTGCGATAATATCCTGCATCACGCCCAACGGACAGACTACCGAGCAGTAGATCCTGCCAAAGATGAGCGTGATGACCACCAATGCAACGACGGCCACGGCATTGAGAGCGAGCACTGCCGGCAGGAACTGTGCCTTGGCCATCCACCCCAGCCAATGGCGTGCCGTGCCCGTAAAGTCAAGAAAGAGCAACGTCACTCCCAGGAAAAAGACAAGAGCCAATATAATTCTGATTTTCCTTAGCATATGTTTATCGTTTGTTGTCTATAATTAGGCTGCCTGCACAGAGCTGGCAGGCAAGTCGGTCATGTCCGCACCTTTCCCCGTTCCACCTGTCTGACGATCCAGATGCTTGATTCATATAGCAGCCAGATCGGCAGGGAGACAATGGCCAGCGTGAAAGCATCACCCGTCGGCGTGATAATGGCCGCAACGACCAGCACGGCTATAAAAGCGTGCTTGCGGTAGTTGCGCATCCATTCCGATCGAAGCAGTCCGCAGAGAGCCAGCAGCCAGCTGATGACAGGTATCTCAAATACGATTCCAAAGGTGAGGCTCATCGAGAGAAGGGTGTCCATATAGCTCTCAAGCGTAAGCATGTTGCCTACCGCTGTGCTAATCGAATAGGTGGACAGGAAACGGAGCGTCAACGGAAAGATTAGCAGATAGTTTACCACCAGTCCGACAATGAACATTACATATCCCGCGGCCACGACCTGCGTAGCGTGACGGCGCTCGCGCTCATAGAGTGCCGGTGTGATGAAGCGGTAGAGCTGATAGAGGATATAAGGCGACGCACCGATCACACCAGCCACGATCGCCGTCTTCACATGGATGACAAACTGTTCCGTCAGCCCAATATTGACTAGTCGTAACGTAAAAGGTGGCGCATCGACAAGCCGGTAGATAGGGAAACTGTTGCGCGTAGGGGCCAGTACGATATCAAACAGCTGGGTCTTCAGACAGAACGCAGCCACAGCCACGACGATCGTGACGACAATCATACGCAGGATCACCGATCTGAGCACATCGAGATGATCCCAGAAACTCATTTCCTGTTCGTCCATCGTCTTCGTTCCCAGTCAGTTACTTTTGTGACTGTGCAGTCTCGTCCGTATCCTTTGTTGCACGTGATGCCTGATCTGGTGCCGGGCGGTCGGAAGGCGATTGCGTTTTATCCGTTGTTGTAGGATTGTCGCTGTCCACCACTCCATTCATCTCGTTCTTAAAACTCTTCACGCCCTTGCCTAAGCCTTTCATCAGCTCAGGAATCTTCTTTCCACCGAAAAGTAAAAGAATGATGAGCGCTATGACTATAATTTCTTGCGTTCCTATCATATAGTTCTAAATTTTGGTTCTACGTCTTGTGCCTATAATCCCTTAAAGGGATATTCTTATCCTATTAAGATATGTGCAAATATAAGAAAAGTGTGGCAATAACAGTTATACATTTTACTAAAAAACGGATACAAATCACTGTTTTTAATCGTTTTATCGTCTCCGGAAAAACAATATTACCACTTTGGATAGACGACCAAGCAACGACAAGGAAGCCAAACAGACGTCTAGTCACTCTTTCCGGCAAAGAGAGGGCAACCACGAACCAGAAGCTCTTATAGGCCCACGACAACACGAGAAGAAAATAAAAAATACGAATTATTCGTTTGCAGATTACGGATTATATATTACTTTTGCAGCACAAAAGATAGATCGCTATGAAAGAAAAAAAAGCAGTGACCCTTAAGACGTTGACCAAGAGCAACGTGTGGGATATTCAGGAAAACGATGTTTTCCGCCTATGGGAAACCGCCGATAAGGATGCGGAACTAAAAGGCAATACCCGCCGTTTTCTCGACATTATCAAATCGGCCTTCGACCTGGAGGAAATCAAGATCGACAAACCGGAGATCGTCAAGAAGTACGAAGCACGCGGATTCAAGACCGGTATCATGAAAATGGACGATGGCACAAAGAAGAAGATAGCCATCAAGAAACGCCCCATCCTGCGTATCACCGATCTGACCTATGAGAACATTCGTCACATCTCCGCAGCGAAACTTATTGAAGTGCTCGACCGCAACTTCGGCGGTGGATGGGACTCACTGCCCCAAAGCGTACAAGACATTATTCAGAGTGGTTTCGACATCTCTACCACTACCCTCCCCAAAGATCGCATGCACAAGCCCGGAGGGCTGTATGAGAAAAAGGTCAATGACGGCTACGAGGTGCTAGAAATTCCTAAAGGATTGTGGACCGAAGCCATCTTCGCCAAGGAGAAGCCCGAAACAGAGACACCGAAGGTTAAGCTCGACAATATGGGCACTCTCGACAACATGGACGACAGTGATGATGATCAGAAGGAGGACAACTATCCTGAAGAGCGTGAAAAGGATACTGACGATGATGATGACGACGCTTTCGACGAGGACAAGCTCACAGAAGAAAGCTATCGCACCACTTTCGATGAGAATCCTGAAGACCTCAATCTAGAGGCTGAAGACATTGTCGACGACGAAGTTTACTAAAGATTACTCAAAAGCGACAGTCCAAAAGGCAATATGAGGATGATCCCAATCAGTCATTAGCCGTAAATATTTTATGGGTTTTCCGACATTAGCCTATAAATGACCAATGAGGGGAAACGCCTACCGACTGAGGATATAAACAAAGAATCCCTCTATTCGGATCGTACATATACGACCGAATAGAGGGATTCTCATATTTGACCGCAACCTGTCATTAGACTGCAGACATTTTTTAAATATTTTCTTGTCGGTTATCCGACATCTCCTGTTCTCCCGCCGGTATACCACCCTGTACCTTGTCTCGACAAGACCACCACCTCTTCGATAAAGATGACAGATTGACTACTCAACAATAGTACGAAATCCTTCCGTCCTCTGATCATTTTCCAGTTACAGCGTACTACCAACCGTGCCACTATGTCCTTAGACGCCGTTTCCCCTCCGCACTGACAGTATAGTTTCTTTCTCTATCCAGAAACAAAAAACAAGGGTAGTCTCAGCAGAATGAGAGACTGCCCTTGTTTTTAATTATTCGACTTGGATAATGTCGTTGTTTAGAAGAACAGATAGCGGTTGTCCACCACACCGGCCTTGATGAAGAGCTCATTCATGAAGTTGCCGGCATACTGCATGGCACGCTGGCGAAGCTTAGCCTCCATAGCCTTCTCATCAAACTTAGCCTTGTTCATCTTACGGTTTACTACCTGGAACTGATATACACCGCCAAGACCCTTCACGACGTGGGTAGAGAACTTACCCTTCTGAGCAGCTGCTACAGCACCACTCAAAGCAGGCTCGCTCGCACCGGTTGCCTGTACGAATACAGGAGCGGCGAATGTCACCTGATTGACAGCAGTAACGACAGCGCCCTTGGCCTTAGCTGCAGCGATGCTCTTCACGCCCTTGGCCTTAGCCATCAGCATTTCTGCTTTCTTGTCGCGGAGCACCTCCTGACGTACGAGCTCCTTCACCTGAGGATCATCGAGTCCGCGATAGCCGATGGGATGGATATTCTCACAAACGACTACGAGCAGATGATTACCGTTGTCGCCTACCTCATACATCTGCGACATATCGCCCTTATCTGCCTTGAACAGCCACATCATGGCATCGCGTGTCGAGCGGATACCGGCAAGATAGTGCTGAGAAGTCGTCACATCCTTAGCCTCCTGTACCTTATAACCATTCTTAGCTGCGTTGGTCAGCAAAGACTTGGCGTCCTGATTAGCGCTAAGGAAGGTGCTGAACTTATTGTAAGCCAAACCACGCGTATCCTTAGAATAGTCGATCGGCTTCTTGATCACGGCAGCCTGATACTTCGTAATAGGATTGCGGCTGTCGGTCACCTGTACAACCAACTGTCCGGCCATGGTCTTGATGGCACGTACCTCGTTCTTGGCCATCGTCTGGATCTGTGTCAGATAGTTGCGAGTATCGTTATCGATCGAATTAGAATACTCATACATACGGGTAGTGATCCACTGTTGCTGACCTTCCTGACCATAACGTTTAGCCACTGTGGGGAAGTCGGCACCACCCTTGATGGCATTCACTACAGAATCGGCACGTGTCTGAGCCTCCTCCGGTGTAGTACCCTGCACCTGGATGACACGGATCTGCACAGAGTCGGGCAACTGCTGCTTAGCTACAAGCTTAATCAGGTTCAGCGTGTTGTCCTGCTTATTCTCCACCGGTCCGTAGGTCTGACCTACAGTCATAGAGTCGAGGCGACCCTGCAGATCCTGAGGATAAGCCTCCTTACCGATGGGCAGGCCAAGATACTGTACAGAAGAGGTAGACTTACGTACGACCTCTGTAGGATCCTGAGCGGCGGCCAGCTGCGTAGCATAGTCGCGGAATGTCTTCTGGATGGCTGCACGGTCAGCGGCAGAGGCAACGATAGGCACATCGATATACTTGATGTCGCGGCTCTCCACATACTGTGCAAAACGGGGTTTCAGCTCCTCATATTTTGCCTTCAGATCACTATCGGAGATCTTCACTTTGCTATCCTCAACAGAGCTGTAAGGATAAGAGGCGAGCTGTATCTGGCTTTCCTCATTCTCATCTTTGAATGCCATCTTTGCCTCAACAGGGTTAGAAAGGAAGCAGTGAGCCAGCAGGCTCTGATACTTCTGGATGAGAAGCTGCTCACGGAGCGTCTTCTCAATGTAAGTCCAATACTTGTAGATGGCGTCCATCTGCTCTGCCACCTGCGGGTTGGCATTCTTCTGCTGCTTATACTGAGCGAGGAACTGTCCCAGCTGGTTAGCATCGAAACGGCCTGTCTGACGGTTCACGAAAGGAGTAGAGAGAAGCATCTGGTTCGTACCCTCTTTGAGCACATTCTGCATCTCACCGTCCGTAACGGTAAGGCCCAGTTTCTCACACTCATTCTCAATGAGCTTGTACTGCACATAGTTCTGCCATACGCCGTCACGCACCTGGTTGAGCTGATCCTCCGTCAGGTTGTCCTGACCCTGAACCTTCATAGCCTGCTGTACATCGTCAACGAGCTTAGAGAACTCTTCGACACTAATGTTTTCACCTAACACTTGACCAACCTGCTGTCGCTGGTTGTTTCTACTTGCTTCGCAAGATCGGAAAGCCTCTTCGGCAATGAAAGCAAAAAGGCCGCCACCGATGATAACAATCAGCACGACGCCCCAGCTTCTTATCTTTCCTAATGCTGCCATTTGTTGATTTATTTATGTTTTAATATTTATTTTTCCTATTTTATAAGAGGTTTTTGCACTATTAAAGTGCACAAATTTAGCAATAAATCGGCAAACAACGGCATTTTTCATGGAGAAAATGAGACAAAGAGGAAAAATCTTAAAACAAAGAAGGACCCTATGCAAGACTTTTCTTTTCCTCAAGCTCCTTCTAGCATTGAAATTATTTTCTCTTTTTATAACGTACCTATCCACCTCGGCAACCGGCATGAATATATGACACTCCGATCTATCAACAATATTTCCATATCCTTTTTCTTTGATCAGGCATCAGTCTCCTTTCTTCTGTCCACCCCCTCGAATAGCCACCTCATACTATTTTCGAAGCATCATGGTCACGCTCTCGGATTTCTCCTATCAGCCATCCGTCAACAAGATCTTGGAGTCATTCCGGAAAAGTTGTCTGTATGTTATTTTCCCAATATTTTTTTTATCTTCCCTTCTACCTTTCCTACAAGTTTCGTCCATAGGGCGGTTTTGGCACGCAATTGGTGCAGACTGAATGTAGCGGAGATCATAAACAAGACCACTCCCACACTGATGGCCCACAAAGATGCACTATAAAGCAGCACAAGGACCGCCGCCACACCAAGTGGCATCTGCCCAAACAGGCAGATCAATACGTCACGCGACATCCGATAGTGGTAACGCCAACGGGTATAGGCCAATACCATGACAACATTAACCACCGCCACGGCAAGCAAGCCCCAGCCTGTACCGGTAAGACCGAAGAAACGGTAGCCCAGGATTACTGCCACGATCAACAGCACAGCATAGGCACCCTCCTGGAAGAGATAGGTTGACGAGTCGCCACGCGAGAGAGCGATATACTCGACAGGCATGGATACGGCTCGGAAATACATAGCCACCGTCGTAATGCGCATCATATCGACGACGGGCAAAAACTTCCCGCTGAACAGCAGGGGCATAAGAACCGGCAAAACGAGAATGAACAGAACCAGCAACGGCGACACGATCAGCAGGCACACCTCTATCTGCCGGTTGACTGTCAGATTAAGCTCGCTACCCAGATGGCCGATGCCGGACAGACGGGGGAAATAATCCGTCTCCATTGCAGAGAATACAAGCCCCGCATAAGTGACCGCCATCACATAGCCGGCATTGTAGAGGCCCACGACAGCCAGATCGCCTGTATGATTGAGGTACCCCCGGATCACGAAATCCGCTCCACTAGCCATGACACCGGCAAGGACGAAAGCAATGCCCAAGCGGATCATGCCACCACCCTCATGCCACAGGTTGCGAGCCGTGGCCTCACCATAGCCTTGTTCTGTACCGCAGGCTGTCTCTATTCCCTTCTCATCTCCTCTGCCTATCTGACGTAGACGTAAAGGATAGAGTTTATAAGAATATCCCACCGTCAGCACGCATTGGATCAATCCCACTATAAATAAAGACGGGATAATAGCCGCCTGTCCCCATACATAATAAAGGGGGACAGAACTGAGAAGCGAGCCGAGCATTCCATAGAGTGAGATGACAGCCAGACGGCGCAACTGACGCACGCCTTTCAACACGGCCGTCTCACCACCGGTGATGGCAGCAAGGGCAATGACCGGCGAAAGAAACAGGAAATGAAGAGTATGATTACCCCAATCAAAAGTCCATCGACTGAGCAGGGGCGACAGAGCCGCACAGAGCACAAGCCCTAGAAAAGCGGCAAGAAAGCTCCAAAAGCGGATCAGCAATACTGTGTGTTCTATTCTTTTCTTATCACCGCTCTCGTAAGCCTCTGACAACGAACGGACAGCGCTCATTGGAATACCAAAATCCGTTGTATTGCTCAGCAGCGTTATCGTCGAATTAAACAACGACACCAGACCCATACCCTCAGGACCGAGAATGAGCGCAACAAATTTGCTGCGCACCACCCCGATGAGGATATTCAGTCCTTGTACGCCTCCGAAAAGGCCGGTATATTTCAGGATATGATCGTAAGAGTCTTTCTGTTTTTCCACTATGGTAGAAACGCAGACCGCCCCGATTTATTGTGGTCGGGATTTTCGGTCTGTTGTCATAAAGCCACATGAGACACTGACGGCATTCTCTTTCTTACAAAACAACCGCCACTGATTTGGCCGACATCTGTAACAGCCATCACAGTTTTACCTGTCATTCCAAATTCCATAAAAAAGCATTTTCTCATGTCACGTTTTCCCGACTCATACGTTACCTTTGTGTAACAATGATGACACCGGAAGATTTTAACCGCATAATCATCCCGATGCGCGACGAGCTGAAAGGCCTTGCACGCAAGCTGACGGGAGATGACTACAGCGCTGAGGACCTGGTACAAGAGGTCATGCTCAAGCTCTGGAGCATGCGGTCTGTACTCGACCGGTACGACAACAAGAAAGCACTGGCCATGACCATGTTGCGGAATAAGTTCAATGACCAATGGCGACACCGCCAACTGGAAAACAGAACCATCATGGCAAACGGTATCACCGACGACTGGCACAGGACAGAGGCTAAAGACGAAGCCGATCTGGTCAGAATCATTGTCGAACATCTGCCGGAGCTACAAAAGCAGATATTCAAGATGAAAGAGATTGACGGCTACGACAACTCTGAGATAATGCAAATTACAGGATGTACGGCCGAGAGTCTACGACAAAACCTGTCAAGGGCACGGCGCAGAATCCGTGAAGACTTTATCAAACTTACAGCTGTAAGAACTAAGAGAAACAACATTTTGACGCTTTAAAAGAGGATCTTGAGTAATGAAAAAGGAAGAATATATACAACAGCTTCTTGACAAATATCTCGACGGCGACACCTCTACCGCCGAAGAAGAGGCACTGCGTGGATATTTCATCCATGGCGGCGACGATATCCCCGAAGAATGGAGGCCCTACAAGGCGTTGTTCACATATATTGTCGAAGAGCGCGCCGGCAAGACTGTCACCAGCAGCCATGTCAAATTCAAGGCCCTGCTCCGCTACCGCCGGGTATATGCAGCCCTGACGGCAGCGGCTGTCCTGATTGCGGTAATGATGATTTCGTTGCCCCACACTGAGAAAAACTATGCTGTGATAGACGGCAAAGTGTACACCGACAAGAACATTGTTGAAGATGAGGCATTAAAAGCGCTCGATATGGTATCCTCCGATCAAGACGCCGATTTCAGCGCGCTTGAGATGATGCGTCAATGACCCATCTTGGGGATAACCCGAAGGGCACACGCTCGCCTCTCACTACATTATTTATATATAACACCAAAATCACTAGTCTGTAATATGAACGTACAATATTATACTCCGCAATTACCGACTGCACATCTGGACATCCTCCAGACTGTGTACGCAAAAATACGGATTGTCTTCATGCGCCTCACCGCGACAGACGCCCCGGCAGGCCACAATAGTATAGCTCACCATCAGTCCGCTGTTTCCCACCATTTCGTATGGCATGGGCTGTGGCGTATCCTTTTTGTGATCGCCTTCGCTCTCACATCCGCAGCACCTGCCATAGCACAGGAGGGACTCAATATCAACAAGGTTTTTCAACGGTTCGGACACGCCAAAGGCTGTAAGATGGTCGAGATGCACAACGCCAAACTCAAGGGGTATGAACTGAAGGTGTACAAAAGTCTTACTTATAAGAACATAGGAGCAAGTATCGATCCCTATCTTAAGGCCGACAAGAAGAACGCCAAGAAGATACGTGAGGTAATTGAAAACGGTCAGGTCGTAAGCGGGTACTACATGATGCCTCCCAAAGGCGACGGCATCAACCGGTATATTCTGTTCAGTAAGGTAAGGCCCAACCGAGGGACGGTGATCTACATTGAAGGCACACTCTCCCCCGATGATATCATGAAACTGTGCTACGCATAATAAAAACAAACAAAATAAATGAAAGATATGAGAAAGACTCTTTTACTCCTGGCAGCACTGCTGCCACTGACAGGCACGGCCGCTGAGACAGGCGATACCACTTTCGTTGTAAACAGTAAGAAAATTGTTGTGGCCGATTCTGCAGGCATCACCAAGATATCGGTCTACGGCCATGACGGCAAGGCTCTTAACCGCACATATGAAACGGCCTTCGTCGACGGGCAGGAAATAGAGCGTGTTTATGTAACGTCCCCCTTCATTCCACAAAGCCTTAACCGCAAAAAGTGCCAGCCAAGAAGCCATTATCCCCTGTTCTTCATGGGCTTCAGTCAGCTGGGCGGAAGCGTGATGGGCATGGGAGGCAACACCGCCATGCACACACGCGACTCCAAGTCGTGGGAATACGGATTCTCTCTTACCAGTCTGGCTTTCAGAATCACTAATCCGTTGGCAATCACCTCCGCATTTCAAATCGGACAAGTACACCATCACTTTCAGGACAACTATGTGCTGTCAACTATCGACGGCATAACTTCCATGCGGAAAATTGAGGGCGAGAAACTCAAAAAGAGCTATATCAGCTACACTTTCATACGCATACCGGTGATGCTGGAGTGGCAGAAGCGTACCGGTGGAGCTGATGTCTTTGCCGCCATAGGTCCATCGCTGGAACTGCGCTGGAACGACCACTCTCGTTACTTCATAGGTAAACATAAAACCACTGAGACAGGCGACATCAACATGAATCCCGTAGGTGTCAACCTCGATGTCCGTGCAGGCTATGGCTCTCTGTTAGTCTACGCACGCATGGCCCTCACTCCCCTGCTCAAGACCAAGGTAGCTCCCGAATGCTATCCTGTGTCCTTCGGACTGGGAATACGTATCTAACAAGCAATCACTCTCTAAAACCCATCTGTCATGAAACTGCTCTTTTTATTTACAGCACTCCTGCTTGCTGCCACGGCACACAGCGAAGAGGTCAACGACACTGCATTCAACGTGAAAGACAAGAAAATTGTCGTCGATGTCCAAAACCGCAAAACTATCGTAACGGTGTACAACCGCGACGGCTATAAGCTCTCCAAAACCCGAGAGATGGAGTACGTTGACGGTCAGGAGGTGGAACAGGTATATGTAGGCTCACCTCTAATCCCTATTGAAAATCTGCAGAATCTGAAATTCAAGTCTTTCCTGCCGACAATATGGTATGGTTTCAACTACATCGGCGACCGGATATGCTCAGCAAGGAATAATGGCATTTACGGTCGGAGGCACAATTCCTTTGAAATAGGAATAACCCCATGGTCGTTTGCCGTTCCCTTCAACAAAAGCAATACTTTGGGATTGGTTGGAGGCGTCCAACTCACATGGGTACACATGTGCTTCGACAAAAATTATGCGGCAGGAATGCAGGGCGACCGCCTCGCATTCACACAGCTTGACATGAAAGCGGTAGGAAACAACATGAACTATGGTACGTTACGCATACCGGTGATGTTTTCTATGCAACAAAACTATTCGGACTATTGTTGTAATATAGGTTTATCCGTCGAAATGCGCACCAACGGCTCATACCGGTTCTCACCCGCTGCTGGCAGTGCGGCTCCTACCGTACCCGACGCACTGAAACTCAACCGATTCGGTCTGAACTTCGACTTTTCTTTTTGCATATCCAGTGTCTATTGCGGAGTATCCATGGGACTTACACCATTATACCAGACTACAACAGGTGCCAAAGCATACTACACTGTCGCACATATAGGCATCAACCTGCCCGAGCTGATCCGCTTATGCAAAAATGACAAAAAGAAAAAATGATATACAATATGATATCCGCGCATAAGCTACATGTCTATGACCTTCTGGGAGACGAATGACAGCTACATCAGACTGCACACAGGCCCGAGTTTGGACCTACTACAATGAGCTCTCCATCAGCATGGTGACACTGTCTGTGAGATACAAGTTCAATGCCCTGAAAAACAAACATAAAGGCACGGGAGCCGGGCAAAGGCAGAAAAGCAGAATGTAAACCGGAAATATCCGGTTGAACAATTTTGATTTGAAAATACCGGAAATACGAAAGGGATCGCTTATCAATGTGAGCGATCCCTTTTTGTATAATACTCTCCTCATCAACTGTTTTGCTTGAGAAAAGCCTCAGCACGGTCAAGATCGGCAGGAGTGTCTATACCCACCGTCTCCACATCAGTAATGCCTACACGGATGCGGTATCCATTGTAAAGCCACCGCAACTGTTCGAGCGACTCCGCCTTCTCGATAGGTGCTTGTGGCAAGGCGGTCACCTCACGGAGTACTTCACGACGGTAGGCATAGATACCAAGATGCTTCAGATAAGGATACCGGCCGAGCCAGTCGGTACGGTCAACGCCACGCACAAACGGAATGACCGAACGCGAGAAATACAATGCGAAGCCACGGGCGTCACAAACAATCTTCGGAGAATTTGGATTCTCTACCTCCTGCATCGTGGCAAAAGGCTTGCCGAGAGTGGCGATCTGCGTCGTCGCATCGTCAAACTGGGCACATACCGTCTCGATCTGCGATGGCTGGATGAACGGCTCATCACCCTGCACGTTGACAATCACGTCAGCCTTTGTTCCCGTCTTTTCCACAGCCTCCTCAATACGGTCAGTACCACTCTTATGGTCGGCCCGTGTCATCACAGCCTGTCCGCCAAAGCCGGTCACCGTGTCGAAAATACGCTGGTCATCCGTTGCCACATAAGCCTCCGGAATGATCTTCGTCACCTGCTCATAAACCCGCTGAATGACGGGCTTGCCTCCCAGCATGGCCAACGGCTTGCCAGGAAATCGCGTCGACGCATAGCGCGCCGGTATCATTGCACAAAATTTCATGATGTTTGTTTTTGTATCATTCTTCTTCTTGACGCAAGCACAACAGCCAGAAGAGCCTGCCTCAATGCAAAGATAGAGTATTTTCGCTGCCGCTGCAAGAAAACAAGGCAAGAATTTCAGAGATGGCTATACCTTGGAGAAGACGGCAAGGCCATATCGACAGAGACGCCAATAGTCTAGTGCAAAAAATAGGATGGAAACACAACTAAAAAAGCCCGGCCTAGACGAACTAGCACCGGGCGGAATGAAAGGAGGAAGTGGTACCTCTTGGAGTTGAACCAAGGACACATGGATTTTCAGTCCATTGCTCTACCACCTGAGCTAAGGCACCTTGATGAGTTATTTCTCATTTGCGGTTGCAAAGGTAATAAAAAAAATACTACCGAACAAACATTTTCCATAAAAAATGCTCGTGTTTCAGAAAAAAGATGTAACTTTGCACTCGGCTTAAGAAAAGAAGTTCTTTTCACTACGGCTATCGGGATTTAGCGCAGTTGGTAGCGCACTACGTTCGGGACGTAGGGGTCGGGCGTTCGAGTCGCCTAATCCCGACAAAGAGACTTGCAAAATTGCAAGTCTTTTTTGTTTTTATACCTAATCTCATACGCCTTTGCAACATCCCTAACGAAAACAAGCGCTATATGCCGGCATTTTTGCGCCCTGATCCCCTTGTTCTCCACGACATTCCTTTGCCGATACCGTCCCACCCCAACCACAGATTACCTGTCACCCTTTAAACCCGAATCAAGTAAACTGCAAACACTTATTTTATTGGCTCATCTGCCGTGAGTTATCTCACATGATAGCTTCTAACTTTTATCAAGCATCCTCCGGGTACAGTAGTCAAATCAGGGGAATTTAAGATTGGCTGTCAAGGGATACGGTATCATTCTTACTTGACTGTCTACTTTTTTAAATGATTTCTACAAAATGTCTACCATTTCAGTTTATAAAAAACTGTCCTGTTAAGTCAGGAAAAGTCAAGCAATGCTTACTTGCCCTTCGAACCAATGGAAACTTTTTATAAATCCAATGGTAACTTTCTATAAATCCAATGGTAACTTGCCTTTCGAACCAATGCTTTCTTTTTCGAGCACCTATAAGCCTCGTCACATCCTATCCGGCTGGAGGCCCACGAGAGGAGAAAGGAAGGCGACAGACAAATGGATGAAAGCATCCTGAGAGGTAGGCAACAAAGAATAGTAGCTAATTTTTATTTACACACGACGACTCCCACTTCGCGAGAGGTCATGCTGATCATCCGATAAAAACAGAGCTGTCCGATGGGATCATTCCAAATATACTGCTGTGCGCCCCATGACCTCTCCAAATCAATAATAAGAGGCTCAAATGTAGCCTGACAAGAATACGGAAGCCGTCGGACAAGCCATTAAATAATATTAATGTCCGCAGCTCATGACAGATCAGGATTATTTATTCCTCGACATGCAATTTCACCAGCTCTATCTTCGTCATAGTGTTCTTGACGATCTTAAACTGATATTTGCCTATGGTGATAACCTCATTGAGCTTGGGGAAACTCTGATAATCATGAAGGATAAGGCCGCCGACCGTCTTGTACTCATCACTCTCCGGCAGATCCAGCCCGAACAACTCATTCACATGATCGATTTCCAGACGCGCGGAGAGGAGATAGTCACCATCCTGGAGATGCTTGGCCACATAATGCTCATTGTCGTGCTCGTCCTGAATGTCTCCGAAGATCTCCTCGACAATATCCTCGAGGGCCACAATGCCACTTGTACCGCCAAACTCATCGATCACCACACCCAACGACCTGTTCTGCTGCAGGAATATGCGCATGAGCTTCTGTGCCGTCATCGTCTCGGGTACAAAAGGCATCGTGCGGACATGATCCTGCCAGCGGTCCGGATTGCGGAACATCTCCGAGCTGTGGATATATCCTTCTATATGATCAATGTCACCTTTATAGACAATGATCTTTGAATTGCCACTTTCTATAAACTTCTGTTTCAGTTCCTCCAACGAGCAGTCATAGTCTACGGCATTGATCTCCGTGCGGGGCACCATACAATCGCGTACCTTAATATCAGGGAACTCCAATGCGTTTTGAAAGATCTTCACCTCATCGCCATAGGGTTGCTGCTCTGTTCCGTTGTCGACAGCCGACTGGACAAGATAATCAAGATCGACCTTCGTAAATCCTTCATCATTGTTCTCCTCTGAGAGATGAATGCCGAAAAGCCTGAGGATTCCCCGGGAAAGGAATGTTGCCAGACGACTGACTGGCCACAGGATGACATAGAAGAGGGCTGCAAGAGGAGCAAAGAACGTCAGCAGTGTATTGGGCGCCGACTTGAAGAACAGCTTGGGAAGGAACTCACCCGTAAAGAGGACAATAAGTGTCGATACCAGGGTGTCGGCGATGACACGTGCTGCCGGATCAAGGGGTTCGAACACTGTGTTGTCAAACAGCTGGGCAAACAGAATACCATAGATCACAAGTACGATATTATTGCCCACCAGCATCGTCGACACGAAGCCGTTGGGATGCCGGTAGAAGAAAGTGATGAGATGCTGGGCAAGCCCATTCTTCTCCTTGTCCATCTCAGCCAAGAGACGGTTACTGGAAACAAAGGCGATCTCCATGCCTGAGAAGAAGGCACTGAAGACCATCGTAATAAAAATCTCTATTATAAGAGGAATATACATGCTATTATTGATTGCGCACCGGTGCAGCGGGCTGTCTGATCGCCTTTCTGAGCGAATCGGCATTCTGACTCTTCGCCGTATCAGCAGGAGTCGTACTCTCCCCGAAGTCAGCCGCTGTAAACGAGCCGCGGGAGTTGGATACGTAGTATTTGGTCATCCGCTCGTCCGAACGGAAATAGCTTCCCTGCAATGTCCGCTCAGGGGTGATGAGTTTGGAATATACATGACTATAGAGCACGTGCTCTGCCTCGTTCCAAAAGAGTTGCTCGCTCCGGAAGCGCAGGCCGTCCTTAGTAAGGACCCGCACCCGTGAGCGAAGCTCCCACAGCTTCTGCTGGTCGTAGTAGTAGGCTGTGTCACATTGGATATATCCCTGCACATGGAACTTCTCATCAAACTGTTCGAGGAACAGTCCTTTGTCGAAAGTCCAACGCGAAGGGCGCTTGGCCTGGTTCACCTCCCAACGTTCTGTCACGATACGATACTTGATCACTCCCGAGTCGGAGATCAGCGTATTCACACCCCACGACACCATGACGGGCACAGAGTCGCGGTCGTTGATGGCCGGGGCAGTGTGTTCCACCTGCTCCTGACAGGCCACAAAGCCCGTAAGCAACAGGACAAGAACTATGATCGACAAAGCAAGTCTGCGCATGCTCTTATTTTCTTTCTCTGACAAGATATTACTTTTATTCCACCTTCCACTTAGCGAACCAACGCTCGTTGAACGTCAGACCGATATTGATGCGGAACACATTCTCGGTGATATAGTTCTCTGCAGAACGGTGGATCCACTGACCGCTGATATTGAGGAAAGAACGGTTATTGTAGCCGTTCATGATGGGAATGCCAAAACCAATGGAAGCCCCCAGTTCCTTGGGACCATCAGCACCGTTAATATAATAATAAGGTGTAGTGTAGCTGAAGCCTGCACGGTAGCGGATACGCTTCAGCAGAGAACGGCCACGCTCATCAGGGCAGAACTCCACACCTCCCGTCCACTTCTGACGATCCTTGAAATAGTTGGAAGACATCACATAAGTGGATGCGTTAGTGGTGTTGGCTACATAGACAGGATATTCCACATCACTCCACTTCTCCAATTCATAGTCCAAGCCAACCGTCCACTGACTGCCATGGGTATAAGCCAAGCCACCGGCGTACTTCGTAGGAATGGCAAGCTCATAATGTCCTGACGTGGGGAAAGAAGCCGTATCTGACACTGACGTCTGCGAATTGGTGGAGATAACCTGCAAAGACGGATCTCCACCGATCTTATGACCATAAGTATAACTCAAGCCAATGGTCAGCGCATCTTGCTTAGACAGCTTAGCCTGATACTGCAAGCCACCCTGAAGAGTATAACTGTGGATGTGGGCCGTATAGGTCTTTGCCAACGAATTGGCATACGCGTCGCTATAACTGTTCACCACCGACTTTGTATAATCACCAAAGAGATACCCTCCATTAAAACCGATTGACAACCCTTTAAACGGTTCCCAACCCATACCGATGAACACCTGATGCACACCGCCCGTACCGCTATAAGTAGCTGTTGAGGTGGTAGAGTACTTATCGTTCACCTCCTGAGTGGACATATAGTTATATCCCACATTGGAGTAAGGCAACAGTCCGAAGCCAAAGCCTAAATGACGAGCCAGCCGAAAGCCGCCTACTATATACTCCAAATCGGCATTGTTGGCATTCTTCTTGACATTGCCTTCTTTAAACGAGGTGATCTGTCCGCTCATGCCTATATCGAAAATAAAGGTGAGAGAATCAATCGATGAATATGACGCAGGATTCAGATAATTCACCTGATTATGCTGACGAAGACCCATTGACAGGCCACTCATCGCACGATTATAGCCGGAACCCTGATTAGTCAGTTCACCCAAACCAAACTGGCTGTAAGGAGAGTTAGTGCCACTTTGGGCTGTTGCCATCTGGACGCTACACAGCGCCAGCAAGGCAGAAAAGAGGTATTTTCTCATCTGTTTTTTGATGTTCGTTATCACGATATGTCGAGACTATTCTATATAAAAAGGTATCCTATGAATATCTCGCATACAAAGTCAACTGCAAAAGTATTGAAAAAATACGAGAGAAAAGCACGATAAGTGCAAAATATAATCTATTTTTGCATCGTGAAACGTTTCAAGATATTTTTCAGAATACTCGCTGCCCTCGTTTTGACTTTCTTAACGGTCAATGTGAAGGCTGTCCCATGGGCCACACCAGCTCTTCCCGGAGAGGGTCTCATCCAGCCTGAGGCGACGGCAACCAGCAGGACAACAGCCCATTTTCAACGCGAAGATCCCATGGCCGCTGTAACCATATCGCTGCTTACCTGCTCACCGGGCACAGAGATCTGGAGTCTCTACGGACATACCGCCCTGCGTGTGCAAGACAAGAAGCGCGGACTCGACGTAGCCGTCAACTGGGGACTGTTCTCCTATAGCCAACCCTACTTTATTCCCCGTTTCGTCTTCGGCCGCTGCGACTATCAGATGGGCATGGAGCCGATGGATATCTTTCTTGCCGAATACCGTGAAGAAGGCCGTGGCGTCATCGAACAGGAGCTGAACCTCAGCTCCGCGGAAAAGCAGCAGATCATCAATGCACTCGGTATGGCCTATCAACCTGAGAACCGTACCTACCGATACAATTTCTTCTACGATAATTGTACGACACGGGCACGCGACATGGTGCTCAAACAGGTGAAAGAGGCCATTGACTGGCATGAGCCCAAAGGCGTGGAGGTCAGTTGGCGTGACATGGTGCACGATTGGAACGGCAGTCACCGATGGGCCCGCTTCGGTAAGGATCTGCTACTCGGTGTCAAAGCCGACTCAAAAGCTGACTTTCGCCAACGCGAATTCCTGCCCGATACGCTCCGCGCCCATTTTGCCAAGGCACAGATCAGACGGGACGGGCACCTGCAGCCCCTCGTTCTCAAGACCAACACACTGCTGGAGGCCGGTCCTGAGATTACAGACAGTAGCATATGGCACACGCTGACGCCGACAGCCATCGCCGTAATCCTCTTCACCATCGTCGTGCTTCTCGAGATCGTGGAGTGGAGACGGAAGAAAAACCTTATCGCCATCGACATCCTGCTCTTCGGGCTGAGTGGCATTACCGGCCTGATCCTGCTGGCCATGATATTCTCACTCCACCCCACCGTACAGGTCAACCTGCAGATTCTCATCCTCAATCCTCTTTGGCTCGTGCTCCTGGGCTGGGCCTTACGCCATCACGGAGAGGGATTTCATACACGATTCTTCAGAAATGCCGTCAGCATATTCTTCATTTTGTTCCTTATAGGCTATTTTATTCAAGATTATGCTGAAGGAATTACCATTTTGGCATGTATTTTGATGTCAAGAACCATACGGTACGCTCCCAAACAACAAGAAAAGTAACAGCATGAGATATTTAGCACTGATTCTCGCAGCCCTTACCTCCGCCGAGATGCAAGCTTTCGGACTTGCACCCCGGCTAGTAGTCAGCGTGTCCATTGACCAGCTGCGCACTGACTATATGGAAGCATTCGCTCCACTCTATGGAAGTGACGGCTTCCGCCGGCTGATGGATCAGGGACGGGTGTACGACTGTGCCTCCTATCCCTACACACCTGTCGACCGCGCTTCGGCTGGCGCCCCGCT
>ERZ779981.102-NODE-102-length-50206-cov-3.39351_pt1 | contig 50206 bp, 41 predicted proteins | sample MGYA00511182_ERZ779981 | MGnify/ENA primary metagenome ERZ779981 (study PRJEB29588, sample SAMEA2149539) | human gut metagenome | biome: human gut; feature: human-associated habitat; material: faeces | place: Denmark | collected 2008/2010 ... | reverse complement strand
CCACCCGCTGCCATTGTTTTCCACCGAGGTGCCTCCCTTCCACATACACTTCCGCCCGCAAGGTTTTTCCCTTCACTTCGGGTACCGTCTCCACGATTCCTTGGTAAACCTGCGCTTCCTCCTCCCATGCATACCCTACACTGTCCCGCTGGTGCATCACCAAAAGGCCTCCCAATATGAAAAAAGCCAGTCCGACTATTCCTCCGAAAAGCCAACGCCATCGCCAGGAAAATCCAGGGAGCAGCACTGCACACAACAAAAGGCACCCTACTCCCAAGCCTGTCCAGAAAGGCCATACGATGCCCTCCGGCAAGCACCTGTCGAATACAAAAATTCCGGTTGCCATACAGAAGGTCAACCGGAACAAAGGGTATACGATCCAAGAAGATGAAGTTTTCAATCTTTATTCTGCATTTTTCAACTGATGAATGGCCTCACACATATCCGGTGCACGAAAGACTGAACTTCCGGCCACCAGCACGTCGGCACCCGCCTTTTTCAACAAAGGTGCATTCTGCACATTGACTCCTCCGTCCACTTCAATCAGAGCCGATGCCTGACAACGGGCAATCATTTCACGCAGCTGTGCGATTTTCTTGAAGGTATTCGGTATGAATTTCTGCCCGCCGAATCCGGGGTTTACGCTCATCAGCAACACCATGTCTACATCCATGATGATGTCTTCCAGCATAGCAACCGGAGTAGCCGGATTCAGGGTCACCCCTGCCTTCATTCCTGCTTCCTTGATTTGCTGTATCACCCGATGCAAATGCGGACATGCCTCATAATGCACATTCATCATCATGGCTCCCAAAGCTTTCACCTCCGGAATGAACTTTTCTGGCTGCACAATCATCAGATGCACATCCAAAGGCTTCTGGCTAAGCTCTGCCACATATTTCAAGACCGGAAAGCCAAATGAAATATTAGGCACAAACACACCGTCCATAATATCCAAATGCAGCCAGTCGGCCTCACTTTGGTTGATTTTTTCCAGGTCACTCTTCAAATCCGCAAAATTTGCAGACAGCAAAGAAGGAGCTACTTTCATATCTTTCATTGATTTATTTTACTAATCCCACTTATCTTTACAAAGGTAGTCATATCTTTTAATAAATCAAGAAGAAAACCTTATTTAGTCAGATTCACACGCAGTCCCAGCTGCAGGTTGAAATTAAACGGATGCTCTTTCCTGATGGTCTCCACCCCACTATGGTCATCAAAATAATAGGCCACTCCCGGTTCCAGATAAAGCCCTAACCGGGAAGTAAAATTCACCTGAGCACCCACCGCGGCAGCCACCGACCATTGCAGCGGTTTATCATCCAACGAAACATTTTCAGTCACGTGGTTTCCTCCATTGGTCACTGTCACCCTTTCCAATTTTCCTGATACACATTTTTCCACAGCTCCTCCTGCCGACGCATAGATTGAAAGCCAGTTATTTTTCCAAATGGAACGATGCAGTCTTACCGGAATCCCAATATAATGCAATTTCTGAGTTTCTTCTACATACGACTTAGCACCTGAATGAATGTCAGAAGATAGCAGCGTATAATTCAGTCCGGTCTCCAATGCCCAGTCCTCATGAAAATACCAAGCCACCGAGAAACCGACCGTCACCGGCATGTGATGTTTCACACTGGTCTGAGGAGACTGAATCGCATTTTCCAGCAGCACCTGACTGTAAGCCAGTCCACTGTTTTCTGACGGAGAAATAGGCGAAGCAGAAATGGTGCGATAAGCAGAGCGTGACACAAAGCTACCCATTCCGTCAAAAGTATTCAATGCGCTGTAGGGCGTATTTCCCGCCCCCACTCCGATAGAGAAGCCTGAAGACTGGGTTGCTTTTTTCTTTGCAGCCACGGCATTCTGTTTCATGCGTTTTTGGTCGGCCACCCGTTGTTGCTGCAATTGTTGATTACGGCTTTGCGTGGTCTGTACCGTCGCCCTACTCTGTTCAGGTTCCTCTTCTATCGCCTCAGCCGGCTGTTCATTTTCCACCGCAGGCACTGCCTCAACCGACAAAAGGTCGACCGGTTCCGGTATCTGTTCCACTTCTTCTCCCACACTTCTTCGCAGGGAGGCAGACGGCACAGCATGAATGGAGACCGGTTGTACGGAAGGTTGCGCCCCACCGCTTTCCAGCCCAAACGCATCCGCCATCTGTTCCTCGACCCTCACCGGTTCAGTTTCCGGCAAAGGTGTCTTTTCCACTTCTACCGCCAGCTCCTGCCGCTGGAAATCAGCCTTCGGCGAAGACCAGAACCAATAGGTCAAAGAGGATACGAGCAGCACCAACACTGCAGCGGCAGCTGCTACTTGCCAACGTCTCCATATAGGAATCACCTTGGGAGTCTGCCGCACCTCCAGTTCCTCGGCCAGCGTATCCCACAGGCCTTCGGGGAGAGGTTCGGTATATCCCTCCATCCGGTTACGTAAATGCTCAGTCCACTCTTTCTCGTTCTTCATGCCTATAAACTCTTTCTATATTCATTTATTTTTTTCGCCAGCAAAGTCTTTGCACGATAATACTGCGAAGAAGATGTATGTTCGGTAATACCCAGCATCTGTGCAATCTCCTTGTGGCTTTTCTCTTCAAACACGTATAAGTTGAATACCGTACGATACCCGTCGGGAAGTTCCGCAATCATTTTCATCAATACCGACCGAGGGATGTCATTCATACCTTCCTCCGCCTCTTCCGTATCAGGAAGCTGTTCCATCAGTACTTCCTGCTGGGCCAGCTGGTTCTGTTTCCGCAAAGCACCCAATGCTTCGTTCACCATCACACGTGACAGCCACGCCTTCAATGACCCGTTACCCTGATAAGTGAACTGACCGATGGATTGAAAAATCCGAATAAATCCATCATGCAGCACATCCTCCGCTGCGTCCCGGTTACCCATATAACGGAGACAAATGGCCATCAGGGAGCCTCCATACCGCTCATACAACTCCTTGCGAGCCTGATTGTCGGCCTGCTTGCATTTCGATGCCAATTCTTCTTCCGTCATATCCAGCTTATCGTGCTTTGGTTAATAAATGATGAACACACAAAAATACTGCACCTTTTCTAAATAAATTCCTCATGAAATCGTTTTTTAACGAAAAGAAAAGATACAACGTATAAAACAAAAAAGGTGGCAGGATGTGTCTAACTGCCACCTTCTATTTTCTTGCGATTTTTTCTATTCAACAAAAGAATCTTCCACATGGCGATACCCACGCAGGAAATCGGCCACGTCCATCCGTTTCTTTCCGGCCAGCTGCAACGACAACACCCGCAGGAAACCGTCAGTCGAAGCAATGTGGAAATAGGTTTTCTTGTCTGTCACCACCGTGCCCGGTTTCAAGGTATGCGGCGTGAAAAGTTTTTCGGTCTCAAATATCTTCAACGACACCGGAGCGGCCTCGCCCTGATGCAGTTCTGTCCATGCGGCAGGATACGGAGAAAGTCCGCGCACAAAGTCGTACACTTTCTTCACTCCGGCAGTCCAATCAATACGGCAGGTCTCCTTGAAGATCTTCGGAGCCGGGCGCAATTCTTCTGCCTTAGCCAGCTGCTCTTGCGGTGTAGTCTTGACCTTGCCCTCCAGAATGGCATCCACGGTTTTCACTACCAGGTCACCACCCAGTTTCATCAGCTTGTCGTATACCACCTCCACATTGTCGGTATCGGCAATCGGGATACGTACCTGATCGATAATTTCACCGGTATCGATTTCATGTTTCAGGAAAAAGGTCGTAATTCCGGTTTCAGTCTCTCCGTTGATGACCGCCCAGTTAATCGGAGCAGCTCCACGATACTGCGGTAACAAAGAGGCATGCAGGTTGAACGTTCCTAAACGTGGCATGTTCCATACCACTTCCGGCAGCATACGGAAAGCCACCACAATCTGCAAGTCGGCCTTCAAGGCTCTCAGTTCTTCCAGAAACTCTTCGTTTTTCAGTTTTTCCGGCTGGAGCACCTTCAACCCCTGCGATACGGCATACTGCTTCACCGGACTCGCCTGAAGCACGCTGCCATGCCGTCCCATCGGTTTGTCGGGCATCGTTATGACTCCCACCACCTGATAGCCTCCCTCCACCAGCCGCTTCAAACTTTCCACGGCAAATTCGGGAGTACCCATATATACGATTCGTAAGTCTTTCTTTTCCATATTTCTTGTTGTTGTTTATTCTGCTGAAAAGTCCACCATCACCTGACGGTAGGTCGACAGGATGCGTGACTTGGACACAAAGCCAATGTATTTACCCTCTTCATCCACTACCGGAAGATTCCAGGAGCCAGTCTTGTCAAACTTGTCCATCACTTCTTCCATGGAGTCCGTAGTAATGATACGTGCCTTGGGAGCCACCATGAAATTCTCCACATGGTATTTATGATACAGTTCCTGACGGAAGATGATGTTACGAATGTCGTTCAGAATCACCACCCCGAGCAGTTCGTTGTGCACATCCACCACCGGAAACAGGTTACGAGCGGATTTTGAAATGGCTTTCACCATCTCGGCCAAGTCCATATCCGGACGCACCACTTGGAAATCGGTTTCAATCACGCTTTCCATGCTCATCATAGTCAGGGCCGCCTTGTCCTTGTGATGGGTAATCAGCTCGCCGCTCTTGGCCAGACGCATGGAGTAAATACTGTGCGGCTCAAATACAATGATGGTCAAATAAGAGCAGACGGACACAATCATCAATGGCAAGAACAAATCGTAACCTCCGGTCAGTTCGGCAATCAGGAAGATGCCGGTGAGCGGTGCATGCATGACACCCGACATCAGTCCGGCCATTCCCATCAGGGCGAAGTTCTTTTCCGGAATATACGTACCGCCCAAACCGGATTCATTGCAGACATAGGAAAAGACAAAGCCGGCGATACATCCTAAAAACAAACTCGGTGCGAAAATACCACCACAACCGCCACCTCCGTTGGTGGCACTGGAAGCAAATACCTTGAACAGGATGATCAAAATCAGGTAAAGCACCAGCAAATGCGAGTTGCCGTAGAACAGAGAGTTGTTCATCACCGTATCCCAGTCGGCCGAAGAAGTTCCGTTGAGCAACAATGAAATGGTATCGTATCCTTCACCGTAAAGCGGCGGGAACAGGAAAATCAAGATACTCAGCATCGCCCCACCGATGACAAACTTCACGTACGGATTGCTGTAACGGCGGAAAATGTTCTCAATCCAGTTCATGGAGCGGGTGAAATACCAGGCTACCAGTCCGCAGAAAATACCCAGTGCAATGGCGTAAGGAATACGCTCCAAAGAGAATGGATAGTCCAGGTGAAACTGGAACATGGCCTCCGTACCCGTCAGCAGGTACGACACGGAAGCAGCTGTCACACTCGTAATCAGCAACGGCAGCAGCGAAGCCATGGTCAGATCAATCATCAGCACCTCCAACGTAAACACGACGCCCGCAATCGGCGCCTTGAAAATGCCCGAAACGGCTCCAGCGGCTCCACACCCTACCAGCAGCATCAGCGTCTTGTGGTCCATACGGAAAATGCTACCCAAATTCGAACCGATGGCAGAACCCGTCAGCACAATCGGCGCCTCGGCTCCTACAGATCCACCACAACCGATGGTGATAGCCGATGCAAAAATAGACGACCACACATTGTGCCGCTTGATACGGCTCTGCTTGCGCGAAATGGCATACAAGATTTTAGTCACACCGTGGCTGATGTCATCGCGCACCACTTTACGGATGAACAGTCCGGTCAGGAAGATACCTACTACCGGATAGACCAAATACAGCCAGTTTACCCCCGTGGAATCGAAATTCTCCGTCAAGAACTCCTTGATGTATTCCACCAGAAATTTCAGCAAAAAAGCGGCCAAAGCCGTAAAGATTCCTACCAGGAAACTTAAAATCAAGACGAACTGCTTATCTTTTATGTGTTTCTCCCTCCAATGAAGAAATCCCTGCAGCAGTCCGTTTTTCTCATCTACCACTTTCATGAAAGGAAGTATTTATTCTCTAATAATCTTTACTACGCCCCCTTTGCCCAGCTTGATGATGCTGGACGGTTTCGGATGTCCGGTTTCCTCCCGGCGATAATCCACCACATAATCCACCGCCTGCTTGATTTCCTCGCTGATTTCACTGAACACCGCGGGAGCCGGCTGTCCGCTGATATTGGCCGAAGTAGAAACGATGGCCTTGCGGAAACGGAAACACAGCTGTTTGGAAAACTCTTCCGAAGTGACGCGGATGCCCACACTTCCATCGGCCGCAATCAAATTGGGAGCCAGGTTGCGTGCCCCATCGTAAATGATGGTCAGCGGCTTGGTCGTCATTTCAATCAAGTCCCAAGCCACTGAAGGCACATCCTGTACATAAAAATCCACTTTTACCGGACTGTCCACCAACACCAGCATGGCTTTGCTGTCGGCACGCTGCTTGATTTCAAACACACGCTTCACCGCCTCCTCGTTCGTGGCATCGCATCCTATCCCCCACACGGTATCCGTCGGGTAGAGAATCACCCCTCCCTTCTGCATCACCTCGCAGGCTTTCTTAATTTCATCTTTCATCATAATATCTTTCGTTTTTGTGGTCAAAAAGTCACTAAATGCGATTTTACAAACAGCAAAAATACAAATGATTTTTAGGATATCCCAAGAATGTTTTGTTTTTTTGCAGAAAAGCTATCAGCCCTTCCATGAATACCGAACGGAAAATCATCCACATAGACATGGACGCTTTCTATGCGTCGGTCGAACAGCGCGACCATCCGGAACTGAGAGGAAAGCCCATTGCAGTGGGACATGCGGAAAAACGGGGCGTAGTGGCGGCTGCCAGCTATGAGGCCCGCAAATTCGGGGTACGTTCGGCCATGTCGTCCCAGAAAGCGAAGAAACTGTGCCCACAACTGATTTTCGTGGAGGGCCGGATGGAGGTGTACAAAAGCGTATCGGCACAGATACACGAGATTTTCCACGAATATACCGACCTCATCGAACCCATCTCGCTGGATGAAGCTTTTCTGGATGTCACGAACAACAAGAAAGGAATTCCCCTGGCGGTGGACATTGCCCGGGAAATCAAGCAGCGTATCCGCCAGGAACTTCATTTAGTAGCTTCAGCCGGCGTATCTTACAATAAATTTTTAGCTAAAATCGCGTCCGACTACCGGAAACCCGACGGCCTCTGCACCATCCATCCCAACCAGGCAGAAGAATTTATCCGTCATCTGCCCATCGAAGCTTTCTGGGGAGTAGGCCCTATCACGGCCAAAAAGATGCACACGCTGGGCATCTACAACGGAGACACCCTCCGTCAATGTTCCTTGGAAATGCTGCAACGGCAATTTGGAAAGAACGGCCTCATCTATTTCAATTTCGCCCGCGGAATTGACGAGCGGCCCGTGGAAGCCGTCCGCATTCGTAAGTCCATCGGCTGCGAACACACGCTGGAAAAAGATATTTCGGCCGAGATGGCCCTCATTATCGAGCTGTATCACGTGGCGCGTGAACTCATCGAGCGGCTGAAAGCCAAAGATTTCAAGGGAAACACCCTCACCTTGAAGGTGAAATTCGACGATTTTTCCCAAATCACCCGCAGTGTCAGTGTCAAGCACCCCCTGCAACGTCTGGAAGAGATTCTTCCTTTGGCCAAACGGTTGCTGAAGGGGGTGGACCACAGCCAGCACGCCATCCGCCTGGTGGGATTGTCGGTGTCCAACCCAAAAGAGAATTCAACCGAAGAGCTCCCGTCACATTTCGAGCCCATACAGTTAAGCCTGGATTTTAAAGAAGAATGATACTTTAAGTATACCCAATATAAGTCTCCAAGCCCGACAAACCGACAAAAGTTATCACAACAACGTGTTTCTAATAAAAGCCTCGCGCTTGGCCTGCCTCAAAAGAGACAAAGCCAAGCGCGAGAAAATCATACTATCAAGCTGTTATTTAAGATTTACCTTCAGCTTCTTCATAGCCCCAAGTCTGTTTAAGCAGTTCATCCGCATTCAAAACAGTCACATCTACCGGCCACAACAACTTATAAGTTTCATTACTTTTCAATACCGGAGTGGCGGTGCCACCGTTCTGGGAAGGATAACCTGCTTCAGCAGAAAAAGCCAACGGGTTATTATTCGCGTCATGCAAACGGACGATATCAAACCAACGGGTACCTTCTCCCACAAATTCTTTGTCACGTTCGTGCAGGATGGCCAACTCATTTTGAGCATACGAACCGTCTGTATACGCATATTCAGGACCGTATGCATTTCCATAAGCACGCTGACGAATCTGATTGATATAGCTTGCACAAGTACCATTCAAACCATTTTCCACCTCGGCCATCATCAGCAATACATCAGCATAACGGAACATAATGACATCCGAATCATAATAACGGGTTCCATCACTATCCAGATGTCCTCTCATTTTCAGCATAGAAACACCCATTTCCCGTGTAGCAGGGTCTGCCGTGGTGTAATATTCAAAGAAGGTAGCTGCCCGACGGGTATCCTCTTTGTCGAATGTCCGTACGAAACTTTCTTTATATTCGTAACGCAACAAACCTGAGTTGGCTGATTCCAAGGGGTCTGTGTGGTACAAATTACCATCCTCATCATACATCTGTCCAATGAACAGTCCCGGTGAATAAAGGAAATAATCGCCCCACCCTGAGTTCGTGGCTTCATTTTTATCGAAGTGCATGGTCAGGATGATTTCCTTATTACGCTTATTATTGTATGAAAAAATATCACCAAAGTTGTTTTCCAGTTCAAATTGTCCACTTGAAATGATGTCTTGCAATGCCTGACGGGCAATCTGCAAATCGGCCTGCCCTGTGGCAGTATGCGCTCCGGAATAATCATTGGTATTCACCTTGGCAGACCACAAATAAATTTGTGCCTTTAAGAACAAAGTGGAGAAACGCGACCAGGTGGCACGATCCAATTTATCATTTGAACCAAAAGCGGTTTCCGATTTACCAATCTCGTCTTTCAAGAATTGCATGGTCTTTTCTGCCGTGGCACGCTCCATATACATGCTGCTCGGATCCACACTACCGTCCAACAATTTCACCTCTGTTTCCAAAGGAACCCCACCATAGGTACGGTAAAGCATGAAATAATAATATGCACGCATGCCATACGCCTGACCTAAATAGAAATTACGTGAACTTTCACTCAGGAACGTACATCCATTTTCTACCTCTTGAATAAAATGGTTCAACTGAAGCAACTTGTTGTAATAGCCATTCCAATTAGTGATACCTGTACTGGTAGTCGTCAAGGCACTGGTTACAATGGTAGCCCTATCCAGTGAGGTACCTAATGAAGAAGTACCATCCCTCAACGTACCCCCACGAAGTTCACCTAACACCACAGGCGATGTATAATCGTCTCTCAAAAGTTTGTGCAGTCCATTCATAAACGTGGCAACCTGTTCTTCATTCTGCCAATAGTTACCTGTTGCGGCGTAGTCAATCGGAGTCAAATCCAATTCATTACATCCCGTCAGAAAGGCTGTTGCCATAAAAAGTGAGAATATAAATTTTTTCATCTTGTTGTCAATTAGGAGTTAGAAACTTACATTAAGTCCGAATATAACGGAACGCGGCAAGGCATATGAACCATAAGAGCTGGCTCCATATTCTGGAGTAGCCATATTCTTAGCCGGAGTGAGATAACCCAGGTTCTGTCCGGAAACGGAAACCTGTACATTCGTCATTTTCAGTTTGTTTATCCACTGCTTAGGCAAGCTGTAAGACAAGCTAATCTCACGAATTGCCAGATAATTACCTTTGTAAATGAACATAGATGATTCACGGGCATAATTACGCTTACCAAGCTGGTCGGCATAACCGTACATAGGATACTGACCGCCAGGATTATCAGTAGACCAAGTATCAAATACCAAATCTACCGTATTATAAGTTCCCTGCATGTTACCCATAATCCACGGAGTACGATAGTCTATGACAGAATGTCCCAATGCATAGTCGAAGCGTGCATTTAACGCAAGTCCTTTCCAAGTGAATGTGGTGTTGATACCACCCGTCCATTTCGGAATCGTATTGCCGACTTTCACCTTGTCAAAATCATCAATCACGCCATCGCCATTCACATCTTTCCACTTCACGTCACCGGGCTGTATAGGCAAACCAGCCGATTTTTCCGCATCACTCAATGCAGCCCAAGCGTCCGGACCATAAAGCGGCTTATTGTTTGAGCCATTGTTTCCCGTAGAACGGTCAACCAGATTACCCGGAATTTCATCATAGCTTTGATAAATACCTTCGGCCTGGAATGCGTAAATATCACCAGGAGACTGTCCTTCCTGATAACCGCCTACCCACATGGTCTCAGTTCCGTTACCTGTATACACTTCCACTGCATTCTGGCGGTTGCGCAGAAGTCCGTTATACGGCAAGGTGATGATTTTATTTTTATTGAAGGCACCGTTCAGGTCAACATCCCATTTGAAATCACCTGAGTTGATAATGCTGGCATGTACTTCAAATTCAAAACCTTGGTTCTGGATTTCACCGTTATTAGACAAATACTGACTCACACCTACATGAGAAGGCAAAGGAATGTAAGCCAATTTATCTTTCGTACGACGGTTGTAATAGGCCATACTCACTGTATAACGGTTATCCAAGAAACCTAAATCGAGACCTACTTCAAACGTATAGGATTTCTCCCAACGCAATCCCGGATTAGGCAACGTACTCAGCAAAATAGCGGTAGAACCATTATAATTCGTCTGGGTTCCATAAGCTCCCTGTAAAGTATAGTTGCCGATATAATTGGTATCCAAGTTACCGTTGGCACCATAACTTGCACGCAGTTTACTATAGGTCAATACATTTGACCATTTTTCCATAAATTCTTCCTTACTGAGGACCCAACCGGCAGAAATACCTGGGAACAATCCCCAACGATTGTCTTTGGCCAAACGTGAATAACCATCTTCACGCAATACACCAGACACCAGATACTTTCCTTTATAGTCATAATCCACTTTTCCGAAGAAAGACAGAATACGGTTCTGATTGTGCCAAGAGTCGATGTCACGTCCGGTCTGCAATGTAAGTGCCAGATCCTGGAAGTCATCCGTAGGAGCTCCATAACCGGAAGCGAAGAATCCCTTATTTTCGGCAGTATAATATTCCGTACCGGCCATGATATTCAACGAATGCTTGTCTTTGAACGTATGATTATACGTAGCAACCGCATTATAAGTCTGATTCAAGTTGCGGTCGTACTGATCGGAAGAATAGCGGGTGCGATACCATGTATTCGGTCCTGTCAGATAATCGCGGTTGAAGTTCTCATATTTGGTATCTTCATAGTACCAGCTTCCTGTCAGCTTCAGGTCAAGTCCTTTCAAGATATGAATCGTAAAAGCTTGTGAGATGGAGAACTTGTCGGTATTATTATCCCTGTCCAGATACGGCTGAATCAACAATTGGTTGGCATCACGTGTACCACGGGTACCAATCAGCCATTCCCCGTTCGGATTCGTACCACGGAAGGTAGGCGGCACGGTCAATACACGGTTAAAGTAATCTTCGGAAGAAACCGTATCTGCCAGACCATACCACGTGTTATGCGAGAAGTTAAACGAAGAATTGGAAGTCAACCAGGAACGAAGCTTGTAGTCGGCATTGAACGTAAACGTAAAACGCTTGTACCAGTTTCCTACCACATTACCATCCGAGTTATTGTAACCGATACTGGAGAAATAAGTACCTTTTTCGTTACCACCCGACAATTCCAACGTATAATCTTGCGTAATGGCAGGAGAAACAATATTCACGTCAGACATCTGGAAATCCTTGAAAATGATCTTATCCCCATAAACCGGGTCTGTCATGGTTTCCCAGCCTTGATCCAACAGGAAAGCCAGATCGTCCGTATAAATCATCGGACTCCAGTTGGCATTAGTCACCAGATTACCATCGGCAGGCGTACCGTCGGCATTAAAATAAATATTACCGGTACCATAAGGCTGTGCACCCGACAAAGAACTCATATTAATGATACCCTGCGAATTGCCTTTTGAGTCTGTCCAGATATTGGAAGAACGCTGGTAAGCCGTACGCTGCCACCACAAATAGTCGCGTGCTCCAAGGAAATTATAATTATTATGGTAATAGTTGACACCCACTTTGGCCTTCACATTGATGCTGGTATGACCTTCCTTACCACGCTTGGTGGTAATCAAAATCACACCGTTGGCAGCACGGGCACCGTAAATGGCAGTGGCACCGGCATCCTTCATCACTTCCATAGATTCAATGTCCGAAGGATTGATGTCGGCCATAGAACGCTGTACCCCATCCACGATAACCAATGGAGAACCACTTCCGTCCAAGCTGGTACCACCACGCAGAATAATAGTAGGAGTCGCACCCGGGTCACCACTGGTCTGACGCACACTCAAACCCGCAACAGCACCTGACAAGGCTTGCGCCGGATTGGAGTGCAAACCGGAGCTCAACACTTCAGAGTCCACTTTCGAAATAGAGTTGGTCACTTTAGAACGCTGCATACGTCCACCATAAGCAGTCACCACTACTTCATCCAAAATAGCCACATCCTCAGTGAGGGTGACGTTCAAAGGTTGCCCTGTCCATTTCACCTCTTTAGTGGCATAACCGATGTAACTGATAGAAATGAGATCGCCAGAATTGACATTTGAGAGGGTGAAATTACCATCGATATCAGTGATAACGCCATTCGTCGTACCTTTTACGACCACAGAGGCACCGATGATTGCTTCGCCATTGGCATCCTTTACTACACCGGTACATGTTCCGGCCTGTTGTACCACATTCATACCATCCACCTTCATTTCGAAAGGCGTTGCATTAGCTGCTCCTACAGACAAAGCGCCCAAGGCCAGCATCATGGCAATAGATTTATAATTCTTATACATAAGTTTGATTTTTGTTTAGATTTTTAAGGTTATAGATATACGGATGATTGAGCCCCGTAAAACTAAAGATGGGATAAAGAAATAGAACTAAAATATCATAGGCATTCATTTAAGGTTACGAACTAAAGGTTTATCTTTTACAAAGGTACCAAAATACTTATAATAAAAAAATAATATCTCCATTTTTTATTAAAATATTTGAAGAAATAAGGCAAATACAGGCCGTGCAGTATATAAACTCAGGCAAATCATGCCCAATCGGTATATAAATCCTGGGGATTTAACGCCTTTACGTTTCAAATCGAACGCCTTTACGTTTTTCCCCAAACGCACTTGCGCTTTACCTGAAATGCGCTTGCGCTTCAATCCGAACGCACTTACGTTTTTGGACAGCTAAAAAACTCCACTGACCACCCCAGCCTTGACGGGTTGACGGGTTGGCACCGGTTTTTCTAAACTTCCTATACACAGGTGTGGAAAAATATAAAAGTTGTATTTTTCCACACCCACTATATAGAAGTTATAAAAATGCCTGCCAACCCCGACAACCCCGACAAAAAAGGCCCGGAAACGGCATAAAAAAAGCGGTGCGCATTTTCTGCCACCGCTCTCTTTTTACATTTATTAAATATCAATGTGTATGCACAATCTCTGTAGGCGCCTGCTCAGCATTTCGCTTTTCGGTCTGTGTCACCACGTTGCGAGCCAAGTCCATAAAGGCCATGCCGGTGATGGAGTTCTCATCAAGGGCAGCCGGTGTTCCTGCATCGCCGCTTTCACAAATGCTCTGTACGATAGGAATCTGTCCCAGCAAAGGTACGTGCAGTTCTTCTGCCAGACGTTTGGTACCTTCCTTGCCGAACAGGTAATACTTGTGGTCCGGAAGTTCGGCCGGAGTGAACCAAGCCATGTTTTCTACCAAGCCGAGGATAGGCACGTTCACCTTGTCGTTGGTGTACATGTTGATGCCCTTGCGTGCATCGGCCAAAGCCACCTGCTGCGGGGTGCTGACAATCACCGCTCCCGTAATGGCCAGGGTCTGGAGCAAAGTCAGGTGGATGTCACTGGTGCCCGGAGGGGTATCCAACACGAAATAATCCAGTTCGCCCCAGTTGGCATCGGCTACCAGCTGTTTCAGCGCGTTGCTGGCCATACCGCCACGCCACAGCGTAGCCTGGTCAGGGTCTACAAAGAAACCGATGGAAAGCAGTTTGATGCCGTATTTCTCGACCGGTACAATCAGGTCGCGGCCGTTCACTTCTTCTGCATACGGACGGGCATCTTCCACCTGAAACATTTTCGGAACGGAAGGGCCGAAGATATCCGCATCGAGCAGACCTACCTTGTAGCCTAATTTCGCCAAAGCCACGGCCAGGTTGGCAGCCACTGTCGACTTACCGACCCCTCCTTTACCGGAAGACACGGCAATCACATTCTTCACCTGCGGCAGCATCTTGCCCGGTTCGGGACGTGCGGCCTGCTTGCTCTCAGTGGCAATGGTCACTTCCACGTCCTTTGACACATAGGTATGAATGGCGGTCTCAGCCGATTTGACGACTGATTTCATGAAAGGGTCGGTAGGCTTCTCGAAAATCAGCGAGAAACTTACCTTCATCCCGTCAATGCGAAGATTGTCGGCCACCATCTCCGCTTCTACAATATTTTTTCCGTTGCCCGGATAACGCACCGTAGCCAGTGCGTCCATAATCAATTTCGGATAAAGTGTCATATCTTTTCTGTTTTGAATCATTTGCTTGTTTTCAATCCGCTTCGCTTGCTCCGGTTATAGCTCCGGTAATCGTCCAGCTCGATTTCCACGTCAGGTTCCTGAAGTTCTCCCTCCTGCGGCAGACGGAACTGGATGTACTTGATGTTCAGTCCGCGGTCGAGCCACTGCTGTTCGTAATAAGTGCGGATGCTCAGGATGTCATCGTCCATGCCGGAGTGATACAAATCGTCGGTGATGAATTCCACCGGGAAACGGTTGGCCTCCACCATATACTTGGTGTAGGTGAACATGAAATTACTGTCCGTCTTGAGGTGTACCAACCCGTCCGGAATCAGGAAACGGCGGTAACGATTCATGAAATAAGTGGAAGTCAAGCGTTTGGTAGCCTTTTTCATCTGCGGGTCTGAGAAAGTCAGCCAGATTTCGCTCACCTCACCCGGGGCAAAGAAGCGGTCGATGATTTCGATGTTGGTACGCAGAAAAGCCACATTCTTCAAGCCTTCGTGTAAGGCCTCGGTGGCTCCCGTCCACATGCGGGCTCCCTTGATGTCCACTCCGATGAAGTTCTTGCCCGGATAGCGTCGTGCCAGCCCTACGGTGTATTCCCCGCGTCCGCACCCTAACTCCAGGACAATCGGATTCTCGTTCTTGAAGAAATCCTTATTCCAGTTTCCTTTCATGTCGAAAGGCACCTCATCCACCACCGAGTACGGATATTCAAACACATGCGGATATTCCGCCATATCTGCGAATTTCGCTAATTTTCCTTTTCCCATATTTTTCGTGAAACGTTTCCTTAATGCCCGCAAAGGTAAAGTTTTTCGATGGAACACACAACTTTACCCTCAATTACCCGAAAGAATCGGGAAACGAAACCGGCAAACGGCGTTTATACAGGAAAAAGGAAATCCATGAACCTCAAAATACAATTTATCCTCCTCCTGCTTTTGCTGACCTTCAGCTGCAGCAAAGAAACTTCAGAAAAGGCATTCCTTCCCTGGCACATTGAAGGAGCAGCCATCACTCCCTTTTCTGCCTCCTCACGCACTTACACGACCGAACAAGAGAATATCCCTGCAGGCAGCAGCCTCACCCTCTACATTCAAGGAGGACTACAGGCCGAAGCTGTAGAACTCTCCTACAACGGTACCCGGTGGGAAGGCAACGGTCTGCCGAAATGGGAAAACACGTCGCAAAAAGCAACCCTCACCGCCTTCTGCCCTCCCTTTTACCGGGACCAGTCGGTTTTCTATCAGGAAGGACAATTGCGCGACCAACTCATCGCCCAGGAGGAATGTACCTACGGAGAAAACATCCATCTATCTTTCCGGCATCTGTTCGCCCAAATCCGATTTACCGTATCTTCCCGTCTGAATCAACAACTCAGCCAGATAGAGTTCATTCCTTCCGTCTCCGTGGCAGATATCCATCCAGAAACGGGAGAAGTCATCTGCCAGCCCATCTCCACGACGCTCTGCATGGAGAAAAGCAAGGACCGAGAATACACCTTCCTGCTTCCTCCTGCCACCCTGTCCATTCAGATACGGATTCACACGACCGCAGGCACCGTCTACGAAAGCACCTTGGAAAACTATCCCTTCCAATCCGGTCATACCTATACCTGCCCCATCAAGATTGCGGGAGAGACCTTAGGCATCTCCTCTGTGGAAGACTTTATTGCCTTCACCCATTTAATTAACGGAGAAGCCTATGGCCAGCGGACCTTGGAAGAATTTGGCGAAAAGACGGGAGAAACCATGACCTATTACCTGAATGAAGACCTGAGCTTTACCCCAGAGGAAGCGGCCCGCGTACAAATGATTGGAGAATATGGCACGGCAGCCAGCTCAGAGAAAAGGCTGTTCAACGACACGTTCGACGGACAAGGACACAGCCTCACCAACCTGCGCTTTACCCAACCTTATAATTACCCTTACTACGCCGCACTTTTCAGCGGAGTGTCTGCCACTGGCGTGGTAAAAAACCTGACTCTCAACCAAGCCATTTACAACAAAAGTTCCGACACGAAGAATGCAGCCTTTCTGGTCGGATTCAACCAGGGAGAAATCAATCATTGCACGCTGCAAGACTGCACCATCGAAAATATAAAAGAGAATAGTGAATTCGGGTGTCTCACGGCTTTTAATGAAGGGACCATTGTAAACTGCCATGTAGACCGCCTTGAACTGAAAACGGATCAGCCCAAAATAGTAAATACCTTAACTCGCTATAACCAAGGAGGCAGCATTTTGAACTGTGCCGCCACCGACTGCTTGCTCAACAAGATAACCGCCCAATGCGGACTGCTCTGCAACGTCTGCGATGACGGGACCATACAAAACTGCTACATCAAGGCCAAGGACGGTATCAACTACTCCAACTTCCATCCCATATGCCTGAATACAAAGGGAACCAGCACTCTGCGGTGCTGCTACTATTCACCAGGCTTTATACAAGCTCCCGTAGGATCCCCCACTGGGACCCTTCACACCGATTCCATTATAAAATACGCCAACACCACCGAGGATCAGGAGCTCCTGCTGAAAATACTCAACCAATGGATACTCGGTAGCGGGAAGCGTCTCTTTCCCCATCTTACTTTCTGTCATTGGGAAAAAGGGGAAACCTTGCCTGCCGTACTGGTATCCCCATAATTTTTCTAAAAATAAAAGATGGTATCTATAAATGTTGTATTTTTGCGCCAAATGCAAAAACCGGAATCATGAATAATAAGAAACTGATTATCGCGATTATCATATTGGCTGTCATTGCAGCCATAGTATCGTTCTTTGCCGTAAACGAAGCGCGCAAGAACAAAGAAATGAGCCAGCTTTTTGAGGTGGAAAAACAAGAAATGGAAAATGAATACAGTACGTTTGCCACCCAGTACGACGAGCTCCAGGTACAGATTAACAACGACTCCCTGCGCGAGAAACTGGAAAGTGAAAAGCTGAAGACACAGCGTCTGCTGGAAGAACTCCGCCAGGTGAAGACCAGCGATGCAGCCGAAATCATGCGATTGAAGAAAGAACTGAAGACCGTGCGCGCCGTATTACGGAGCTACGTGATGCAGATTGACTCCCTAAACAAGATCAACGCGGCCCTGATGCAGGAAAATCAGGAAGTAAAGACCAAATATTCAGCAGCTACCGCGCAAATCTCCAACCTGTCGCAGGAAAAAAAGAGCCTGAACGAGAAAGTGACCTTAGCTGCACAACTGGATGCAACCAACATCCGGGTACAGACCCTGAACAAACGAGGACGGGAAACCGACCGGGTGAAGAACATCAAAAAGATTGCCATCTCGTTCACCATTGTCAAGAACATCACGGCGCAGACCGGCAACAAGACCCTCTACCTGCGCATTGCCAAACCGGACAACGAAGTGCTGACCAAGAGCGCCAGCAACCAGTTCAAGTACGAAGACAGAAACATCGCTTACTCTATCAAGAAATACATTGAATACACAGGTGAGGAACAGACAGTTACTGTATACTGGGACGTAGAAGAATTCTTAGCAGCCGGTACTTATCAGGTGTATATCTTTGCCGACGGCAACATGATCGGACAGGGTTCATTCAGAATGAAATAATTCGGGAAACATGAGAACACGTGTCCACTTTCTGATATACAGCTGCCTCGCATTGATGGGCCTGCTGTCTTCCTGCGGCGAAGACCGTTCGGGGGAATATTACGCCTTGATTGCTTCCAAAACATGGATTTACGACGTGATGCAGGAGAACTATCTCTTTTACGAGGACATCCCGGCGGAAGAAAAGCTGGACTTTTTCAAAAAGCCTGCAGAATTCTTGGCTTCGGCTGTATCTTCAAAAGACCAGAAAAACGGGTATGTGTTTTCTCATGTAGATTCGGTTTTATCCCGTGCCACCAGTACTTACCCCTGCTTCGGAATGGAAGCGACCTTGGTACGTACGGAAACGGGGACACACGCCCTGCGTGTCTTATATATCCAGCCCGATTCTCCGGCACAGGAAGCTGGATTGAAACGGGGAGACTGGATCATTGCTGCCGACAACCGGACAATCTCCGCCAACGACTATTCTACCTATGTCTCTCAGCCTAAGAAAGCCTATAGTTTTACATTGGGAAAATACAATCCGTATCCCGAAAATGTGGATGACCCGGAATTCAACTACATTGAATTTGATACGCTCGGTACGGTACAGATGCCGGCTCCCCGTTATGTAGAGGAAAAAGACGTACTCAAGACAGGTATCGTCTCTTCCGGAAGCCGGAAAGCCTTCTACCTGCTCTACAACGAATTCGACGAGAATACGGATTTGCTGAAAGAAGTCCTCTCGCAGATGAGCGGACAACAGTTTGACGACGTGATTCTGGACCTGCGCTACAACCCGGGAGGCTACGTCAGCACCTCGCAACTGCTCAGTACAGCCTTGGCTCCTGCCACTGCCATGGGACAACCTTTCCTGCACATGACCTACAACGATAAGCTCAACAAGACAGAAACGCTGAATTTCGACGCCAGTCTGCTGCCGGGAGGAACCAGCCTCTCCTATCAAAACCTGTATGTCATCACTTCCGGCAATACGGCCTCGGCCTCGGAAATCGTCATCAACTGCCTGAAGCCTTACATGGAAGGACGCTTATTCCAAGTAGGAATGCCGACGTATGGAAAGAATGTAGCCCAGCAGCTGTTTACCGATGAAGGAGCTCCAGGAATCGAACTGTGGCTCACCACGACTTACCTGAGCAACTCGCAAGGATACTACGATTATTTTACCAACGGACTTCAGCCCGATTTTGAAGCCGAAGAAAATTACGAGAGTGACTTGGGCGATTTAGGCTCCGACACTGACCCGCTCATGCAACCGGTTCTGTACAGAATGGCTCACGGAAATTTCCCAACCACTACCACAGAAACAGAGGCCACTACGCTCAGCCGCAGCCGTCAGACCTGCCGGATACAGGTGCTGGTGGACCCCATTGCCCGTAAACCACGTCTCAGCCTGATTAAATAAAGAAAACAGATTTCCTCACTTCTTACAAATAAAGCTAATTTACCATTTCTTTTCAACAAAATGCTTTGACGATTTGTTGTAATGTCATACATTTGCACCGTTGCATAAGCAACCAAATATAAAGTCAGCATCAGCAATGAAAAGAATTACAAGTTTACTCTTACTGCTCAGTACAATTCTCAGCAGTCACGCCCAGCAGGTACTTACCCTGGACAGCTGCCGGGCACTTGCCCTGGCCAATAACAAAGAGTTACGGATTTCACAAGAGAAGGTAAATGCCGCCCACTATGAGAAGAAAGCTGCCTTTACCAATTATCTGCCCAAGATTGACCTTACAGGGGGCTACATGCGTACGCAGAAAGAAATCTCCCTGCTAAGTGACGCGCAGAAACAAACCCTCGGAAACTTGGGTACGACTGTCGGCGGACAGCTCCAGCAAGGTATGCAGTCGGCTGAATTTCAAGCAGCCATGCAGCAACTGGCAGCCCAAAACCCTGGACTTGCTGCCGGCTTGCAAGGACTCCTTCCCGGAGCGGTATCCGGACTCACCTCCGGACTGAACAGCATCGGCCAAAGTCTGGTAGACGCCTTCCATACGGATACGCGTAACCTGACCATCGGAGCGGCTACCCTCACCCAACCTCTGTTCATGGGAGGAAAAATCATTGCCTACAACAAAATCACCAAATATGCTGAACGCCTGGCCGAATCACAGCACGCCACCGGCATGCAGGACCTGATTCTACAGACCGACCAAGTGTACTGGCAAATCATCTCGCTCGTCAACAAGAAAAAGCTGGCCGAAAACTTCCTGGAACTGGTACAGAAACTGGACTCGGATGTAGACAAGATGATTGCCGAAGGCGTAGCCACCAAGGCCGACGGGCTTAGCGTAAAAGTGAAAGTCAACGAAGCCGAGATGATGCTGACACAAGTGGACAACGGACTGAACTTGTCGAAGATGCTGCTGTGCCAGCTGTGCGGACTCCCGCTCGACAGCCAATTCCAACTGGCCGACGAAAGCATGAAAGACCTGCCGTTGCCCAACACCTATACCGAAGCGAACGTCAGCACGGCCCTGAGCAACCGCGAAGAGCTGAAGAGTCTGGAACTGGCTTCGGAAATCTATCGTCAGAAAGTCAACATCGCCCGTTCGGAGTTCCTTCCGTCGGTAGCCCTGACTGCCAATTACCTGGTGACCAACCCGTCGCTGGTCAACGGATTTGAAAACAAATTCCGCGGCATGTGGGCAGCCGGAGTCATCGTGAAAATTCCGGTGTTCCACTGGGGAGAAGGTATATATAAGGTGAAAGCTGCCAAAGCGGAAGCCAACATCGCCCGCTACAAACTGGAAGACGTCAAGGAGAAAGTGGAACTGCAAGTCACCCAGAACTCCTACAAGGTAAACGAATCGACCAAGAAACTGGCACTGGCCGAAAAGAACATGGAAAAAGCAGAAGAAAACCTGCGCTATGCCAACTTAGGATTTAAAGAAGGGGTAATCCCGACCAGCAACGTACTGGAAGCACAGACCGCCTGGTTCTCGGCCCAGTCTGGCAAAATCGACGCACAAATAGACGTCAAAATGAGTGAATTGTATCTGAATAAATCAATGGGAATTTTAAAATAACACAACAATATGGAAAAGACACAACGCAACAATATCATGCTGGCTTTCTTCACACTGTTAGCCGTGATTGTGATCGTGAGTATCATCGGATTCTTCACCCTGGGAAAAGGTCCTGAAATCATCCAGGGACAAGCGGAAGCCACAGAATACCGGGTATCCAGCAAGGTGCCGGGACGTGTTTTGAAGTTTTTTGTCAGCGAAGGAGACAAGGTAAAGGCAGGCGACACGCTCGCCATCCTCGAAGCGCCCGACGTCATGGCCAAACTGTCGCAGGCACAGGCAGCCGAACAGGCAGCTCAGGCACTGAACGAAAAGGCCCTGCGCGGTACCCGCAGTGAACAGTTGCAGGCCGCCTATGAAATGTGGCAGAAAGCCAAAGCCGGACTGGATATTGCCGAGAAATCCTACAACCGTGTGAACCGCCTCTATGAAGAAGGGGTGATGACGGCGCAGAAAAGAGACGAAGCCAAAGCACAATATGAGGCTATGAAAGCTACCGAACGTGCCGCCAATGCCCAGTACACCATGGCCAAGAACGGTGCCCAGTGGGAAGACAAAGCCATGGCAGCCGCTCAGGTGGAACGTGCCAAAGGAGCCGTAGCCGAAGTTTCTTCTTACGTATCGGAAACTTACCTGACCGCTGCAGCCGACGGCGAAATCTCAGAGATTTTCCCGAAAGTCGGTGAGCTGGTAGGTACCGGTGCCCCCATCATGAACGTGGCCCAGCTGGACGACATGTGGTTGACCTTCAACGTACGAGAAGACTTTCTGAAAGACTTTACCGTAGGGAACAAAATCAAAGCGTATGTACCGGCCTTAGAAAAAGAGGTGGAACTTCAGGTGACCGTTATGAAAGACTTAGGAACTTACGCAGCTTGGAAGGCGACCAAGACCACCGGTCAGTTCGACCTGAAAACATTTGAAGTAAAGGCAAAACCCGTACAGACGGTAGAAAACCTGCGTCCGGGCATGTCTGCCATCATTGAAAAGTAAAAATTACCATGTCGAAAACCACCTGTCAATGTTTTCTCCGGATTGTACGACGGGAAATCCTTCGTATAGCCACCAAACCCATGTACCTGTTCTGCATGGTCATCGCTCCCGTATTCTGTTTCCTGTTCTTCACGACGCTAATGGGAAACGGGCTGCCGACCAATCTGCCGGCAGGGGTGGTGGACCTCGACAACACCGCCACGACACGCAGCATTATCCGCAACCTGGATGCCTTCCAGCAGACCCAGATTGTGGCACACTATCCGAGTGTGACGGAAGCACGACAAGCCATACAACGAGGAGAAATCTATTCATTCTACTATATTCCGAAAGGAACCACCGAGGAGGCTCTGGCTCAACGACAACCTAAAGTATCGTTCTATATCAACTATTCTTACCTGATAGCGGGATCTCTGCTCTACAAAGACCAGCGCACCATGTCGGAACTGGCCTCTGCCGCCATCGGACAGGCCACCCTGTTGGCCAAAGGAGCCACGGAAGACCAAGCACTGGCCTTCCTGCAGCCCGTGGTGATTTCCACGCACGCCCTGAACAATCCGTGGCTGAACTACTCGGTGTATCTGTGCAACACCCTGTTTCCGGGTATCCTGATGCTGCTGATTTTCCTGACCACCGTGTATACCATCGGTACGGAACTCAAGGAAAACACGGCCAAAGAGCTGATGCAAATGGCCGACAACTCCATTGTTACGGCACTGACTGGAAAGCTGTTTCCACAAACGGTGACCTTCTTCATCATGGCCACCTTCTACAACGTATACCTGTATGGCTTCCTGCACTATCCGTGCAACAGCGGAATCTTTCCGATGCTACTGGCCGGACTGCTGCTGGTACTGGCCTCACAAGCCTTCGGAGTCTTTCTCTTCGGGCTATTCGGTTCCCTGCGACTGGCACTGAGTGCGGCTTCCCTCTGGGGAGTCATCTCGTTCTCCATATCGGGATTCACCTTCCCGGTGATGGCCATGCACCCCACCCTGCAGGCGTTGTCCGTACTGTTCCCCTTACGACACTATTTTCTGATTTACGTAAACCTGGCGCTGAACGGCTACCCGATTATCTACGCCTGGCATGCGGTAACAGCCTTGCTGCTGTTCATGCTGCTGCCTTTCTTCATCCTGAAGAAACTGCGCACCGCCATGCTCCATTACGTCTATATACCTTAATACACTTGCAGTCATGAAAAAAGAATCATTACGACAAACCATACGACAAGGCTTTTCAGGACTCTTCCACATTTGCGCACAAGAACTGAAAGCGGTCTTCAAGGACCAGGGAGTGCTGATATTCTTCCTGCTGGTTCCTCTGGCTTATCCGCTGGTGTATGCGTTCATTTACACCAACGAAGTAGTACGTGAGGTACCGGTAGCCGTGATTGACCACAGCAATACCGCCCTGAGCCGGGAATTCATCCGCTCCATCGATGCCAGTGCCGACGTGCATATCCAATCCCACTGCGCCGACCTGGAAGAAGGCAAGACCCTGCTGAAAGAGACCAAGGTATACGGGCTTGTCTACATTCCGGAAAGCTTCGGCAAGGACATTGCTTCCGGAAAGCAGACCACCGTGAGCGTGTATTGTGACATGAGCGGTATGCTGTACTACAAAGCCTTGGTGTTGGCCAGTACCAATGCCTCGCTGACGCTCAACAAACAAATCCAGATCAAACGCCTGGGGAATACCACCGAGCGACAAGATGAAGTCAGTACAGCCCCCATCGAATACGAAGATATCTCGCTGTTCAATCCACAGGACGGATTTGCCAGCTTCCTGCTTCCGGCCGTATTGATGCTGATTATCCAGCAGACCTTACTCTTGGGAGTCGGACTCTCAGCCGGTACTGCCCGCGAAAACAACCGTTTCCGCGACTTAGTGCCCATCAGTCGGCAATACCAGGGAACGATACGCATTGTAGGGGGAAAAGCCCTGGCCTATTTCCTTGTATATGCCATTGTGACAGCCTACATCCTGTGTCTGGTGCCAAAGATGTTCAGTCTGGTACAGATAGCCCAGCCTTCTACCCTGTTAGCATTTGCCGTGCCTTACGTGCTGGCTTGTATCTTCTTTGCCATGACCTGCTCCATCTTCATTCATCACAGAGAATCGTGCATGATGATTTATGTATTTACCTCGGTACCTTTGCTGTTTATCTCCGGTATATCCTGGCCGGGAGCAGCCGTGCCTGCCTTCTGGAAGGGCTTCTCTTATCTGTTCCCTTCCACCTTCGGCATCAATGGTTTCGTGCGAATCAACAACATGGGAGCCACACTACCCGAAGTGCTGTTCGAGTACAAGGCTCTCTGGATACAGACACTGGTTTATTTCTTTACCACCTGCCTCGTCTATCGCCGGCAAATCATCTTGAGCCGCCAGCATGCCTTGGAACGTCTGCGTATGTGTAAACTGCGCAAACTGGCCTCAAAGGCTTCACACGAACTTTAAACGAATCTTCTCATCCCTATTATCCGGTTTTGTATCGTTTGCAAAGCCGGATAATTTATTTTTATTAACGTCTGAGTACGAGTGAATACTATAGAATACTTGTAGCTTTGCGAATATTTACGAATGTAGTTATGAAACAGCTTATTTATTATATACTGGCCGGACTTGCTCTTCTTCAGGTGACTGCCTTGAAACTGCAAGCCACGATACTTCAAGAGCAAACACAACGCTTCCGCATTACCGTACTCAACACCGCAGGTGAGCCTCAGCAGGGCATTATCCTGAGAGTGGTCGGATACAGCAACGAATATATCAGCGACGAACAGGGACTGATTGATTTTGAGCAAATGACCGACAAGAACTACGCGCGTACTGCCAATTTCTATCTCCCTACGGACCGCAACAAATCACTCAAATCTTTGAGACTGGACCAAGCCGCACAAGACACGATTATCCGCATAGACCGTCCGGAGGATTTGGTAAGGTTCAAACAAAGCGGAAAAACTTTCACAGCGAAAGGCATACTGAAAGAGGGGGGAAGACCTATTCCGCATGCAGAAATCAGCGTACAAGGTACAGGCAGACACACCTTCTCCAATAAAAACGGAGAATTCACCATCGAAGCAGACTATAGCCACGTAATTATGGTCCGGGCAGAAAGCATGGAAAACAAATACCTCGACAGTGAGGCCTTTCTGCAACAGCCCGACCAGCCCTTGGAAATACACATGGTAAAGAAGGGAGCCGACCGGATTTATCACGTGGTAGAAACCATGCCGGAATACCAGGGCGGTATGAAGGCGTTTTTCAATTATGTCAAACGGAAAGCCCGTACGACCGAACTGGCAGAAAAGACCCAAAAGGAAGGAGCCGTCATGATTCAGTTTGTGGTAGAAAAAGATGGCAGCATCACTTCCCCCAGTATCGTCAGAGGACTGGATGCCCGACTGGATACGGCTGCACTGGATGCAATCAGGGTGATGCCCGACTGGATTCCGGCAAAAGACCACGGCATTCCGGTACGCTGCAAATATTCCGTACCGGTACCGTTCAAGCGCCCTCAACCGGCCAAGCCAGCTTCTACACCGAAAGCTCCCAAAAAGCCAGTCGTTCCCCAAGACAGCCTCAAGCAACTCCAACCCATTCCGGTGGATTCGCTCCAACGGGATACCACGCTACAAACTGTACCACCTGCTCTGACAGACTCTTTGACGACAGATTCATTGCAGAAAGATACGACCCTGGTAGCACCGACCGACAGTCTCACGCTCAAACAGGCAGTACCGTCGTCCACCACCTCAGAGGCTGTAGAAGCAAAGCCCAAGAAACGGAACTTCCTGGTACGCTTCTTCCGCTGGCTTTTCGGCATAAAGGATAAAGAAACTCCAGCACAGAAGCCGGAAGAGCCACAGGAACCGGAAGAGCCACAGGAGGAACTTTCGCCTTCGGAGCCTGACCCTGCTCCTCCAATTGCAGAAGAAAAAACAGATGTAAAACAAAAATAAGACAGTCATGAAAAAACTTTTCGTACTTTTTTATGCGCTGCTGTGCCTGATCAGTGTACAGGCACAAAAGGTGACCTTGCAAGACGTAGCCAACGGCACCTATCGCGCACAAAGTATACATGGATTGAAACCGATGCTGGATGGCGAGCACTACACGCAAATCAGCAAGGACCACAAGCGTATCGTCAAATATTCGTTTAAAACAGGTAAGGAAGTAGCAACCATCTTCGACGTAGCTACGGCCCGAAATCATACACTCAAAAGCTTCGACGACTACATCATGTCGCCCGATGAGAGCTTGATTCTGATTCAAACGGAAACGAAGCCCATCTACCGGCGTTCTTTCACGGCCGTGTACTATCTGTACAACGTGAAAAACCGTACCCTCGACCCACTTTCGAACAACGGTCCGCAACAAGTACCTCTCTTCTCACCTGACAGCCACCAGATTGCATTCGTACGCAACAACAACATCTACCTGATCAAACTGCTTTTCGGCAACAGCGAATCGCAGGTAACCAAAGACGGAGAGTACAACAAGGTACTGAACGGTATCCCCGACTGGGTGTATGAAGAAGAATTCGGCTTCAACCGTGCCTTCGACTTCAGCGCCGACAGCCGCATGATTGCCTACATCCGTTTCGATGAAAGCCAAGTGCCGATGTTCTCCTTCCCATGGTACAAGGGCATGGCACCGGAAAAGAAAGAATATGCCACTTATCCGGGAAGCTATAACTACAAATATCCGAAAGCCGGTGTATCCAACTCCAAAGTCAGCGTTCATACGTTCGACATCAAGAGTCACGTCACCCGTAAGATGGAACTTCCCATTGATTCCGACGGATACGTACCCCGCATCAAATTTACCAGCGACCCCGAGAAACTGGCCATCATGACCCTGAACCGTCACCAGAATCGATTCGATATTTACATGGCCAATCCGCGCAGTGCCATCTGCAAAGTGGCTATCCGCGACGAAGCAGAACAATACATCAAGGAACAGGCGTATTCGGACATTGTTTTCTATCCGGAACACATCGTCCTGATGAGCGAACGCGACGGATACAACCATCTCTACCTCTATACTATCGGAGGAAATTTAGTAAAACAAATCACCAAAGGCAACTTTGAAGTGAAGGAGTTCTTAGGATGGGACCAGAAGGCCAACGTGTTCTACTACACCAGCAACGAAGGAAGTCCGTTGCGCACGGCAGTGTATAAAATCGATGGAAAGGGCAAAAAAACCAAACTGTCTACACGTACCGGTACCAATAGTGCCCTATTCAGCAAGAACCTGAACTATTACATCAACACGTATTCCAGCGCCCAAACGCCGACTCTCATCACCTTAAACAACAACAAGGGACAGGAAATGGTGACTTTGCTCGACAACAAAGAGCTGAAAAGCAAAATCGCCCAGCTGAACATGCCTACCAAAGAATTCTTTACCTTCAAGACCAAAGAAGGCGTGGAACTGAACGGCTGGATGATGAAACCTGCCAACTTTAACCCGTCTAAGAAATATCCGGTCATCATGCACCAATATAGTGGCCCGGGCTCACAGCAGGTACTCGACAAATGGGGCATCGGCAGTTTCGGCGCCGGTGGCATGTTCGAAGCCGTAATGTGTGACAAAGGTTACATCATGGTCTGCGTAGACGGACGAGGCACCGGAGGTAGAGGTGCTGCCTTCGAGAAATGTACCTACCTCTCTATCGGTGTGAAAGAAGCCATCGACCAGGCAGAAGCAGCCAAATATCTTTCTACCCTGCCTTACATTGACGGAAGCCGTATCGGTATCTGGGGATGGAGCTACGGAGGCTACAACACCCTGATGTCCATGAGTGAAGGTTCAGGCGCCTTCAAGGCCGGTGTAGCCATTGCTGCCCCCTCCGACTGGCGGTTCTATGATACGGTCTACACCGAACGCTTCATGCGTACCCCGAAAGAAAACGGCGACGGATACAACAGTTCTTCTGCCATCAACCGGGTACATCAGCTGAAAGGTAGACTGCTGCTCATCCATGGAAGTGCCGACGACAATGTACATTTCCAGAACTTCATGGAATACAACGAAGCATTGATTCAGGCCAACATCCAGTTTGAAACACAGATTTATACCAACCGTAACCACAGCATCTTCGGAGGAAATACTCGCAATCACTTAATGAACAGAGTGGCAAATTTCTTCCTGCAAAACTTATAATGAACCCATCTAACGGATGACACTGGAAAAATACTTCCCGCGTCATCCGTTTTTTCTCTTTGTAATCTATCTTAACCACTATGACACACCTCAAAAAACCCGAATGGTTGAAAATACAGATTGGCACCAATGCCCGATACACCGAGACCAAACGCATCGTCGATACCCATAAACTTCACACCATCTGCAGCAGCGGACGTTGTCCGAACTTAGGAGAATGCTGGGGAAAGGGAACTGCTACCTTCATGATTGGAGGAGCCATATGCACCCGTTCCTGCAAATTCTGCAACACCCTCACGGGAAAACCTCTCCCATTAGACCCGGAAGAACCGAAACATGTGGCAGAATCAATTCAGCTCATGAAACTCAACCATGCGGTCATCACCTCGGTCGACCGCGATGACCTGCAAGATTTAGGAGCCGCCCACTGGGCAGCTACCCTCCGTACCATCCGGGAGTTGTGTCCGGGAACCACCATTGAAGCCCTGATACCCGACTTCCAAGGCCATGCCGATCTGTTGCAGCAAGTCATCGACACCCGTCCGGATATCTTATCGCACAATATGGAAACCGTCCGCCGTATCAGTCCGCTGGTACGAAGCGTGGCCAACTACGACACCAGCCTGAAGGTCATCCGCCAGATTTCAGAGAATGGATTGAAGGCCAAGTCGGGCATCATGGTCGGACTCGGAGAAACGCCCGCTGAAGTAGAAGAAACCATGGACGATCTGCTGGAGAATGGTTGCCGTATCCTGACCATCGGACAATACCTGCAACCCTCGGCCAAACATTATCCTGTGGCTGAATATATCCACCCCGACCAGTTTAAAAAGTATCAGGAAATCGGTGAAGCAAAAGGATTTGAAATCGTGGAAAGCGGACCATTGGTACGGTCTTCCTATCATGCTGAAAAACATCTGCGGAAATCTTGAACAATTCACTTTTTTCAATTGTTCAAAATTTATAACAGGTATTCTTCAGCTATGAATCTATTGCTTAAATACAAGGACAAAATCGTTTCATTCGGACTGCTTCCTACCATCATCACGCTGATAGGGATTCATATTTTCCCTACCACTACCATGTTAGGAATCGGACTGGGAATCAGCCTTGCCGGTGTACTCTACGATGTGCTGCGCCTGAAAGCGCTCAATTTTTTCCTTCTGCAAGGTACCATTGGCATCGGTACCTGCTTCCTGCTAAGGCTGTTTACCGGATACGAATACATTCCTCACAACAGCCTGACACCCACCCTTGAATTCATGTTGCTGGTATGTGCTTTCATCCACGTAACTGCTCCTGAACTATACCGTAACTTCCTGAGAAAGTTCCACCTCAACTTCACTTTCTCCTACCTGCTGGAGGCTAAACTGATTGTCGTTCTTTCCAGCATCCATCTGATTGTCTTGTTTGCGCTGCAGCACGAACTGATTCCTTTCTCTCCGGAACACAACTTTGGCATCATTTACCTGATTCCAACCCTCATCTATCTGCTTTGCCTGGTCATCAATATCATCGGCATACAAATTGCCGCCACCCAGTCACCACAGGAACCACACATCATCCGGATTATTCCCATCTGCAACGGAAAGGTCTACCTCACGCCTCACACGGCGCAACCTTCCATCTGGGATGCTCCTATCCAATCGTTGTTTGAAGGTCCCTTACGCAAAAGCCAGCAACATGCCAAACACCTCCTCAAACAGCAATCCTTCAGCAAAAAGGCGAAAGCTCTGCACAAGAAAATCCACCCGCGCCTGATTCTCAGCTACCGGACGCAAGGAAGTCTGCCTGCCTTCATACAGCTGTACATTCTTCCGGTCGGCCAGGAAAACGAGTTTCCCTTTTCCGGAGGACAATTCTTCACCTGCGAAGACATCAAGAAAAGTCCCACGTGCTTCAGTCAGGAACTGATGATTGAGTGTGAACGCCTGCAACTTGTGGCGCAAGTGTGGAAAGAATTCGAATAAAAAGAAAAGATTATTTATAAATCAAGAAGATGCAAGGAATCTTGTTCAAATCGGGCAGATGTCCTTTCCATTCCTTCACAGTCTTGGTCCTGATATACTCTCCTTCGCACGTGATATTGGCAGCGATACACAGCTTCGTCTGCGGACGACAGGTCTTCAGAATCTCTTCCAACATCTTATGATTGCGGTACGGAGTCTCGATAAACAGCTGGGTCTGATTCTCGCTGTACACGCGAGCTTCCAACTCTTTCAACCGACGGACACGATCGGCCGGTTCGATGGGCAAATACCCGTGAAAAGCAAAACTCTGTCCGTTAAATCCAGAACCCATGACCGACAGAATAATGGAAGAAGGCCCCACCAGAGGCACCACCTTCAGGTTCCGACGCTGAGCTATCGCCACCACATCCGCTCCCGGATCGGCCACAGCCGGACAACCCGCTTCAGAAATCACTCCCATGGCGTTTCCTTGAGCCAACGGTGTCAGATAACCTGCAATATCCTCGGGAGAAGTATGCTTGTTCAACGGATAAAAAGTCAGTTCATCAATATTGATGGCCGCATCCACCTTTTTCAAAAAGCGACGTGCCGAACGTACATCTTCCACAATAAAATACTTGATACCCACGATGATTTCCCGGTTGTAAGAGGGCAACACTTTTTCAATGGCCGTGTCTCCCAAGGTGACAGGCAGCAAATACAATGCAACTTCCATAAGGAATCTTCCAATCTATTAGTTTAATCTTCTATGATGCTGGCACTATCCGTATTCTCCAGCAAATTCTTCATTCCTATTTCCGGATGATTTTTCATATATTTTTCGACTTTCTTCATACCCAGCCATATCCCTAAGAAGGGAGGTATAGTCTGTCCCTTGAATGAAAGTCCGGTGTTCGACGAAATAAAAGAACGGATTACCATCGGGTCGGTAGCTTCCATGTAATGATTTTGCTCCATTCCTTCCCATAGTTCGTCCTCGTATTCTTCACACCATTCGATTTCTTCCGGAGAATAACCTAACGCTATTTCTCCATCGACCTCCCCCTCCAGGATTGTCTCTACAACCCAGGCAATTTTTCCCCGGTATAACAGGATGTCCATCAACGAACGGTGGCCTTCCATCCACGGAAAAGGATACTGCCCCAGCAGATAAAAGGTAAAACAATCGGGCACAATATCATCCGGCGACATCGAACGGCGCTGGTTCGCATAATAATATCGCTTATAAAGCGGATATTCCGTCCCCATGTATTTGTCCAGGCTGATACCCAGCACACTGTCGCTCACCACAATCGACTGGTTCAAGGCAGAAATCTGTGTATACACCTTCGGTATCTGCAAGTCAGGCATTTCCCTTTTCAGGTTCTTGAAGCCCCGTGTCAATCGCTTCTCAAACGGAGACATATCCTTGAACTTCTCTTCCACATCCTCCATGAGATGTACCAAGATAGAATCTGAAAAGTAAGCGCAAAGACGCTCATTAATATCGGGCGTATTTACAGCCCCCAAATCCAGCACATCCTCTATCAGCAAGCGGGTTTCCTGGGCAAACTCCGTGTTCATCCGCTGCAAGGAAAAGAAACTGTTCTGTACGGTAGCCTCATACTGAAGGCGGTCATATCGGGCTATTTTTATTCCTGTAAACGAAAAATCGCCTTGCTGCTCATCAGAATGACAAGCAGACAAGACGATTATACTCAGTAATATAAAAATAAACCGATACATTTACATTTAATGATTATCCATAAATGATATGACCATCCGCATCCTTATATTCATCCAATCCTTTCTCATAAGTAGCCATGGCACGCAAACTCATTCCTACGCTGGAGAAACCTCCATCGTGGAACAGATTCTGCATCGTCACCTTACGAGTCAAATCAGAGAACATCACAATACAGTAATCAGCACATTCATCGGCTGAAGCATTGCCCAGCGGAGACATGCGGTTGGCAAAGTCAAACAACTTGTCCATACCCTTCACACCAGAGCCGGCTGTCGTCATGGTCGGTGACTGGGAAATGGTATTGATACGCACATGATGTTCACGGCCATAGATATAACCGAAGCTACGTGCGATAGATTCCAGCAAAGCTTTGGCATCGGCCATGTCATTGTAGCCATAGAATGTACGCTGTGCAGCCACATAACTCAAAGCCAGAATAGAACCATACTCATTGATGGCATCCAATTTCTTGGCAGACTGAATCATCTTGTGGAATGATACGGCAGAAATATCCAACGTTTTTGCCAGCATATCATAGTCCAAATCATCGTATGTACGTTTTTTACGAACATTTGGAGACATACCGATAGAATGAAGCACAAAGTCAATCTTTCCACCCAAAACCTCCATTGAACGTTTGAATACATTTTCCAAATCTGCTACGCAGGTGGCATCAGCGGGAATCACTTCACAGTTCAATTTTTTCGCCAAATCAGATACCTGTCCCATACGTACTGCTACAGGGGTATTAGATAATGTAATGACAGCACCTTCTTCTACAGCCTTTTCTGCTACTTTCCATGCGATAGACTGTTCATTCAAGGCACCAAAAATAATACCTCTTTTTCCTTTCAGCAAATTATAACTCATATTATTTTCAATTATAAATTCGGCGCAAAGATACAAACTTTATTTACATTATTTACATTTCTCTCGCCAAATTATTGAATCAGATACCAATCTGAGAATTTTTTCTGATACAAAAATCCATAAAATACATGCGTATATAACACAGAATCATTATTTTTGCAATTGAATAAAAAAGGTTTTTCATAATATTATTTAGGTTAGAATTAGATGTATTATCTTTCTGCATGCCTTCTGCGAAGACCGCATTCTCAGAGAGATAATCGTAAAAAAACAGCCTTGGCAGGTTTCATTCCGCCAAGGCTGTTTTTCTATTTCAAGATAACGGATTAATTTTCCTTTACTTCCCATCCCAGTGCACTGGCTCCCAATACAGCCGCATCAGCGTCTTTCAACTGAGAGAGCAACAGTTTGGTCTTTCCGGCATAAATCTTCAGCACGTTTTCATCAATTGCCTTCTGAATCGGCTTCATGATGTAATCGCCAGATTTGGCCAGACCACCGAACAGGATGATGGCTTCCGGGCTGGAGAAGGCAATGAAGTTAGCCAACGCTTCTCCTAAGATACGTCCGGTAAATTCAAAAATATCCTGTGCCAGCTTGTCGCCCTTCACGGCTGCATCGTATACATCCTTCGACTGGATTTCATCTGCCGGAATGTTACGCAACAAACTGGGTTCCGTACGCTGTACGAGGAACTCACGTGCCGTACGGGCTACACCGGTAGCCGAGCAGTAAGTTTCCAGACAACCTTTACGTCCGCAACCGCATGCACGACCGTTACGGTCTACAATTACGTGTCCCAATTCACCGGCAAAGCCATCATGACCATACACCAGCTGTCCGTTGACCACGATACCGCTTCCTACGCCTGTACCTAAAGTAATCATGATAAAATCCTTCATACCACGAGCCGCACCATATGTCATTTCCCCGATAGCTGCCGCATTCGCATCGTTGGTCAAGGCAGTAGGAATACCCAACTGTTCTTCAAACATGGAAGCCAACGGAATAATACCTTTCCACGGCAGGTTTGGAGCAAATTCAATGGTACCACTGTAGTAGTTACCATTCGGCGCACCTACTCCCATACCTTTTACCTTTTCAGCTCCGCCAAACTGTGAAAGCAACGGAAGGAGCTTTTTACATACTGCATCGACGTAATCTTCGATATTATCATATTGCTGAGTCTTGACAGAATCAGAAGCCAACACGTTACCACGTGAGTCAACCACACCGAAAACGGTGTTTGTTCCGCCAATGTCCATACCTACTACATAAGGTTTTTCCATGTTGATTGTCATGACATTTCTCTATTTAGGGTTAATTATCTATGGACAAAAGTAAATAATCAGTAAAAACAGAACAAATTTTTCACCCATTATTTTTGAATACGTACCACTTTTTCTACATTTGTGAAATAGTAGTAAAAATGTATTAACACAAACCAAATGATTACACTTAAAAACATTCACAAAACTTACAACAACGGTACTCCCCTTCATGTGCTCAAAGGCATCAACCTGCACATCGACAAAGGAGAATTCGTCTCCATCATGGGAGCATCCGGTTCCGGGAAATCCACCTTATTGAATATTCTTGGAATATTGGACAATTACGATTCAGGCGAATACTACCTGAACAATGTACTCATCAAAGACCTCAGTGAAACCAGAGCCGCTGAATACCGCAACCGGATGATCGGCTTTATTTTCCAGTCATTCAACCTCATTTCGTTCAAGGACGCCATGGAGAATGTGGCTCTTCCTCTTTTCTATCAGGGAGTCAGCCGCAAGAAACGCAACCTGCTGGCCATGGAGTACCTCGACAAGCTGGGACTGAAAGAATGGGCGCACCACATGCCCAATGAAATGTCGGGCGGACAGAAACAGCGTGTGGCCATTGCAAGAGCCTTGATATCCAAGCCGGAAATCATCCTGGCCGATGAACCGACTGGAGCTTTGGACAGCAAGACCTCGGTAGAAGTCATGAACATCCTGAAAGAGTTGCACGACCAAGACGGACTGACCATCGTCGTGGTTACCCATGAAAGCGGGGTAGCCAACCAGACCAACAAGATTATCCACATCAAAGATGGAGTGATAGAACGCATTGAAGATAATATGGACCATCATGCTTCTCCGTTCGGACAAAACGGATTCATGAAATAAATTTCCACTGCCATGACAGAACTGATACACGAAATCTACGGAACCATCATGCGCAACAAGTTGCGCACGCTGTTGACCGGTTTCTCCGTGGCGTGGGGAATCTTCATGCTGATTGTCCTACTCGGAGCAGGCAACGGCCTCATCCATGCATTTGAGAACCAGTCGGAAGGTATGCTCATGAACTCCATGAAAATCTATCCGGGCATAACTTCAGAACCTTATAAAGGAATGAAAGAAGGACGCAGTATCTACCTGAAAGAAAGTGACCGGGAACTGACGGCTTCCTCTTTCCCCGACCATATCTTGGAAACAGGTGCCTCCGTCAGCAAGAGCGATGTCACCCTTACCTACGGCAAAGAGGCCCTCAGCATCGAGCTGGACGGGGTACTTCCCAATTATCCTTCCCTCGAAGCCATCAAGATAAAGGAAGGGCGCTTCATCAACAAACGCGACATAGAAGAAAAGCGGAAAGTCATTGTCCTCCACGAAAAGACGGTCAAGAACCTATTCCCACATACCGCTCCTATAGGGAAGTACCTCAACGCACAAGGGGTTTCCTATCAAGTAGTGGGCATCTACAAAGACCAGAACAGTTTCTCTCCTTCGGCACTGGTACCTTTCACCACCCTGCAAACCATCTATCAAAAAGGAGACAGCATCGACGACATCACGTTCACCACCCAAGGACTGGCCAATGAAGCGTTGAACGAAGAATTCGAAGCCGACTACCGCTGCACGTTGGGCCTGAAAAAACAATTCTCTCCCACCGACGACGGAGCCATCTGGATATGGAACCGTTTCACCCAGTACCTTCAGCAACAGACGGCCACCCAAATTCTGCACACCGCCATCTGGGTAATCGGTATCTTTACCTTGCTGAGCGGCATTGTGGGAGTGAGCAACATCATGCTTATCACCGTCCGTGAACGGACCCACGAGTTCGGCATCCGCAAGGCACTGGGGGCCAAACCAATGTCCATCCTCTGGCTGATTATTTCAGAAAGTGTGGCCATCACGACTTTCTTCGGCTACATCGGCATGGTGGCGGGTATTGCCGTCACGGAATACATGAACCAGGTGGCCGGAAAACAGACCATGGACATGGGGGTATTCTCCATGACCTTCTTCGAGAACCCGACGGTCGACCTATCCATTGCCATTGAGGCGACCTTGACCTTAGTTATCGCCGGTACACTGGCCGGACTTTTCCCCGCACGAAAAGCCGCCAGAATCCGACCCATTGAAGCACTTAGAGCAGACTAACCATGAGACGATTTGACTTAGATACATGGGAAGAAATTCTTCTCACCATCACCCGCAACAAAACCCGGAGTTTCCTGACGGCTTTCGGTATCTTCTGGGGAATATTCATGCTGATAGCCCTGATGGGAGGGGCGAAAGGCCTTCAACAGTTGCTTTCGCGCCAGTTTGAGGGTTTTGCCACCAACTCCGGTTTCCTGGGCGCCAACAAGACCAGCAAAGCTTATAAAGGATTCCAACAGGGAAGATACTGGGATTTGGAAAACAAAGACGTAGAACGGGTCCGGAAACAGGTCAACGAACTGGAAACCGTGACTGCCACCCTGGCCAAATGGGGCATCAACGCCATCTACAACGAGAATAAAATCTCGGGAACGCTGAAAGGACTGTATCCCGAGTACCAAAAGATTGAAGAACCGAACATCGTATTCGGACGTTTCATCAACGACATTGATATCCGCGACCAACGGAAAGTGTGTGTCATCGGGAAGCGTATCTACGAGAGCCTCTTCCCGGGAGGAGAAGACCCCTGCGGAAAATTCATCGAGGTCAACGGCATCTACTACCGGATTATCGGGGTCAGCATGGCCGTAGGAAACATCTCCATACAAGGCCAATCGGAAACCTCAGTAGTTATTCCATTTACTACCATGCAGCAGAACTACAACTTCGGACAGAAAGTACAGTTGCTCTGCTACACGGCCCGCAAAGGCTATTCCATTGGAGAAGTAGAAAAGAAAGTGGAACAGGTGGTCAAGCAGGCTCACCTGATTCATCCCGACGACGGACAGGCCGTGATTCTGGTCAATGCGGAAGCCATGTTCAGCATGGTAGACAACCTGTTCTCGGGCATTAAGATTTTAGGCTGGATGGTTGGCCTCGGCACATTGCTGGCCGGAGCCATCGGCGTGAGCAACATCATGATGGTCACCGTCAAGGAGCGAACCACTGAAATCGGTATCCGGCGTGCCATCGGAGCCCGTCCCAACGATATTCTGTCACAGATTTTATCGGAAAGCATGGTCCTGACCATCCTGGCAGGCATGGCCGGCATCACCTTTGCCGTCTTCCTCCTGAACCTGACAGAAATGGGCACCTCTACTCCCACTGAGCCCACGAATTTCCAGATCAGTTTCTGGCAAGCCATCGGAGCTTGCGTACTTCTGCTCGTATTAGGGCTGCTGGCCGGATTGGCACCTGCCTATCGGGCCATGAGCATCAAACCGATTGAGGCCATACGCGACGAATAAATAAAGCCACAAAACAAACAAAAAAAAACAAAGTTCATTATGAAAAAGTACATCAAAATCATCTCACTGGTGCTGATTGCACTGATTTTCATCGGCACCTTCGTGTTCCTGTATCAAAAATCACAGCCGAAAGAAACGGCTTACGAAATTCTCCATTCACAGACCACGGATTTGGTGCAAACCACCGTAGCCACCGGAAAAATTGAACCGCGCGACGAAGTACAAATCAAGCCGCAAATCTCCGGCATCATCTCCGAAGTATACAAGGAGGCCGGCCAAACGGTGAAGAAAGGTGAAATCATTGCCAAGGTCAAGGTTATTCCCGAACTGGGTTCCCTCAATTCGGCCGAAAGCCGTGTCCGTCTGGCCGAAATCAACGGCCGACAGGCAGAGACCGACCTGGAACGTATGGAGAAACTCTATAAAAGCAAGCTGGTAAGCAGCGAGGAATACGAAAAGACCTTGCTGGCTGCCAAACAGGCCCGCGAAGAATTACAGGCCGCCAAAGACAACCTGCAGATTGTCAAGGAAGGTATCACCAAGAGCAGTGCTTCTTTCAGCAGTACCCTGATTCGTTCTACCATCGACGGACTGATTTTGGACGTGCCCATCAAGGTGGGAAACTCGGTCATCATGAGTAACACGTTCAACGACGGAACCACCATTGCCACCGTAGCCGACATGAGCGACCTCATCTTCCGCGGCAATGTGGACGAAACCGAAGTGGGACGTATCCGCGAAGGTATCCCTGTGAAAATCACTTTGGGCGCCTTGCAGAACATGGAATTCGATGCCGTACTGGAATACATCTCTCCGAAAAGCGTGGAAAACAACGGGGCCAACCAGTTTGAAATCAAGGCAGCCATCACGGTGCCCGACAGCGTGACCATCCGCTCCGGATACAGTGCCAACGCAGAAATCGAACTCCAGCGGGCAGACCATGCCCTGACCGTACCGGAAAGTGCTGTTGAATTTAGCGGCGACTCTACCTTCGTCTATGTACTGACCGACAGCGTACCTACCCAGAAATTCATCCGCCGCCAGGTACAGACCGGCATCAGCGACGGGGTAAACATTGAAATCAAAAGCGGACTGAAATCCAACGAATCAGTCAGAGGACTCAAAAAAGAAATGTAAGCCATGAAAAGAAACCTGAAATCACTGGCCGTACTGACTTTCAGTCTTCTGGCCACCCATGCCCTTCAGGCACAGGAAGCATGGGATCTCACCCGTTGCATTGAATATGCCGTTGCCCACAACCTGACCGTCAAGCAGCAGGAAGCTGCCCGCGACAAAAGCGAAGTGGAACTGAACACTGCCAAATGGAGCCGCCTGCCCGACCTGAACGGAAGTGCGTCTCACTCCTTCAACTTCGGACGAAGCCTCCAGGCCAACAATACCTACCAGAGTATCAATACCCAGAACACAGGCTTCAACCTGAGTACCAGCGTGCCTTTGTTTACCGGCATGCAGATTCCGAACAACATCGCCCTTTCCAAACTGAACCTGCAAGCGGCCACGGAAGACTTGAACAAGGCCAAAGAGGATATCAGTATCCAAGTGACCTCGGCCTACCTGCAAGTACTCTTCAACGAAGAGTTGGTCAAGATTGCCCGCCAGCAGGTGGAGTTGAGTCAGGAAATGCTCACCCAGAAAGAAGCCTACTTCCAGAACGGGAAAGCTTCGGAAGCGGAATTGTACGAGGCCAAGTCACGCGTGGCACAAGACCAGCTTTCACTGGTACAGACCGAGAACGATTACCGTCTGTCTCTACTCGACCTCAGCCAGCTGCTGGAACTGCCTTCGCCCGAGGACTTCCGGATTGTCAGTCCCGATATCCAGCCCGAACAACTGTTCGGTACCCTGACCTCGCCGACCGACATCTACAACCAGGCCCTGCTCATCAAGCCTTCCATCAAGGCCGCACAGTACCGCCTGCAAGGCGCGGCCCGCAGCATCCGCATTGCCCAAAGTGCCTATTATCCCCAACTCAGTTTCGGGGCCGGCCTGGGCACCAGCTACTATAAAATGTCGGGCCGGGAGAATGCCAGTTTCCATTCCCAGCTGAAAGACAACTTCAGCCAATACGTGGGACTTTCGCTGAGCATCCCTATCTTCAACCGACTGAGTACCCGCAACCGCGTCCGCACGGCACGCCTGGAACAAACCACCCTGAACTGGCAACTGGAAGAAAGCAAGAAAGCGCTCTACAAGGAAATCCAGCAGGCCTACTACAATGCGGTCAATGCCGAAAGCAAGTACCAGAGCAGCCAGACAGCCGACGAAGCCGCAGAAGCTTCCTTCAAGCTGATGAAGGAAAAATATGCCAACGGAAAGGCCAATGCCACGGAATACAACGAAGCGCGCACCAACTGGATGAAAGCCGTGTCCGACTGCGTACAAGCGAAATACGACTACCTGTTCCGCACCAAGATTCTGGATTTCTACCAAGGCATTCCGCTTACATTGGACAAAGCGAAATAATCACTGATTTTCAACCGATTACATTTTACGTTTCAAACGCAGGGGCCACACAGAAAAAACGCAAGTACGTTTCAACTTAAACGCCCTTGCGTTTGAAGTAAAATGTACTTGCGTTTTATGTCAAACGTCCTTGCGTTTCAGTCCAAACGCAAAGGCGTTTTTTTAACCGAATAAATCGGGAATCATTTCCGGCAGATAACCGCTTCGGATTCTCCACTCCTGCGGATACAGATTATTGGCCCGGTTGCCGATGTTCTTGGCAAATCCCAACACACTGCCCCGGTAAGTCAACGTGACATAGCCTTTTGGCACCTCCGGCGGAAGCACGACCGCCTCTTTCCTCAAATACGCGATGGCCTGCTCATAAGTCAACTCCGCCTGCGGGAACGTATCCCGCTGAAACGCCGTACTCATGGCCAGCGTATGCGAAGGCTGCCAATCCTTTCCTTTCCATTCTCCGAGCGTGATTCCGGCATGCAACACCTTGAGCCGGCTCTTCAACAGTTCATACACCTCTCCATAGGCGGCTGGAAAAGCTACCGCTTCCGTATTTTCCACCTTCAGTGCATATTTTTCCGCCTCACATATCCAGTTCTGCATCTCCCGCGGCACCTGAAGCACCTGCGTTTTTCCTCCTTTACCTTTCTTGGCCGATTTACCCGACGGTTTTACCCGGGCACATTCCCGGTCTTCTTCCGACGTTTTCCGCAGTACGGCGAGGAACAACCCTTCTCCCGTCGTCTTATGCGGCAGGAAACGATACACCGGAAACTCCTCCTCTGTCAGGTTCCCAGTAATGTGCCACTCCGGCTGTACTTCCAACGGCAAGACCTCGGCTCCCAGTTCGCGGGCAATCCACGCCACATTGTCCTCATTTTCCTCCCGGTTGTAAGTACACGTACTGTATATCAGTAAACCTCCCGTTTTCAGACAGGGCCATATATCCCGCAAGATACGCCGCTGACGCTGCCAGCAGGTATCCACATTGTCAATGCTCCATTCCTGCACCGCCACTTCATCCTTTCGGAACATTCCTTCTCCCGAACAGGGCACATCGGTCAGCATCACGTCGAAGAGCGGCCCAAGTTCCATAAAGTCAGCCGGATCATTGTTCGTCACGATCACCTCCGGATGCCCCCACTTGATCAGGTTTTCGGCCAGTACCTGAGACCTATTGCGCATCACCTCATTGGCCACTAACAGACTGCCTTCCGGCAACACGGACCGGGCCAGCGTAGATTTGCCCCCGGGAGCCGCACACAAGTCGAGCATCACCACCGGTTCGTGCACATACTGGCGGAGTGCCTGTGCCAGAAACATGGACGAAGCCTCCTGCACATAATAACATCCGGCATGAAACAACGGGTCGAACGTGAACGACGGCCGTCCGGACAAATAATATCCTTCCGGACACCAGGGTACAGGCGTACTGTCGGCAGGAACGGAGGAACACTTATCCTGATTGATACGGATACTGACCGGCGTTTCCTTTTCCAAGGCTTCCGTCAAAGCAGCAAAGTCAGCCTCTCCCAACAACCGGCGGATACGGATGACAAAATCAGCAGGTAAATTCATGACTTTCGCAAAATTTGTTATGCCGGCAAAAATAAAAAAATTTAGCTACCTTTGCAAAAAACAAAAAATCCAATCATGAAACAATATCTTGACTTGTTGCACCGCATCCGTACAGAAGGCGTACGCAAAGACGACCGTACCGGCACAGGCACAATCAGCGTGTTCGGGCACCAGATGCGCTTCAACCTGGAAGACGGCTTCCCGCTTGTCACCACCAAAAAACTCCACCTGAAATCCATCATCTACGAACTGCTGTGGTTCCTCAAAGGAGATACCAACGTGAAATACCTGCAGGAACACGGGGTCAGAATCTGGAACGAATGGGCCGATGAGAACGGCGATTTAGGCCACATCTACGGCTATCAGTGGCGCTCCTGGCCCGGATACGACGGCAAATTCATCGACCAGATTTCGGAAGCGGTGGAAACCATCAAGCATAATCCGGATTCCCGACGCATCATCGTCAGTGCCTGGAACGTAGGCGACTTAAATAATATGAACCTTCCTCCTTGCCATGCGTTTTTTCAGTTCTATGTAGCCAACGGACGGTTGAGCCTGCAAATGTACCAGCGCAGTGCAGACACCTTCTTAGGCGTACCGTTCAACATCGCCTCGTATGCCTTACTGCTACAGATGATGGCACAGGTCACCGGACTGAAAGCAGGTGATTTCATCCACACGCTCGGCGATGCCCACATCTACCTGAACCACCTGGAACAAGTTGATTTACAGCTCACCCGCACTCCACGCCCCTTGCCTACCATGAAAATCAATCCGGACGTGAAGGACATCTTCAGCTTCCAATACGAAGACTTCCAGCTGGAAAACTACGACCCGTGGCCGCACATTGCGGGAAAAGTATCCGTATAACCCACTCTAAAGAACAGAAATATGACCTTATCCATCATTGCCGCCATCAATCAGAAACGAGGCATCGGCTATCAGAACAAACTGCTTTACTGGCTGCCTAACGACCTGAAGCGCTTCAAGGCACTCACCACCGGACATACCATTCTCATGGGACGTCACACCTTTGAATCCTTACCCAAAGGCGCACTTCCCAACCGGAGAAATGTGGTGCTGAGCAGACAAGATTTACACTTTGAAGGAGCTGAATGCTTCCACACGCTGGAAGAAGCCCTGAAATCGTGCAAGGAGGAAGAAGAAGTATTTGTCATCGGAGGAGCCATGCTCTACACGGAGGCCCTCCCGCTGGCCGATCGTCTCTATCTGACCGAAGTGGAAGACGACCAGGTGCCCGCCGACACCTTCTTCCCAGAAATCGACCACAATGTATGGCAAGAAAAAAGTAGAGAATGCCATCCGATGGACGAAAAGCATCTCTACTCTTATAGTTTCGTTGACTACGAACGTACACAAAAATAAGTGTCACGCATCAATCGTCGTCATTCGCCAGGTCCATAATTGGCATCTGGCGTTTGATGGCTTCACGGAAAGAAATGATGGTTTCCGAACGTGACAAGCCCAGCGGTTGAAGTTTGTCATGAATAATCTCCAGCAGGTGATGATTGTTTTTCGCATAAATTTTGATAAACAAGTCATACTGTCCGGTCGTAAAATGACATTCCACCACTTCCGGAATGTGCTTCAATGCCTCCGTGACGGAATCAAACTGTTCCGGATCTTTCAAATACAAACCGATATAGGCACAAGTTTCATAGCCTATCTTTTCCGGATCAATGATGAATTCTGAACCCTTCAGAATTCCTAAGTTCGTCAACTTTTGAATTCGCTGATGAATAGCGGCTCCCGATACATTACACGCGCGTGCCACTTCCAAGAAGGGAATACGTGCGTTGCCTGCAATCATGCGCAGGATCTGTTCGTCTAAGGTGTCTAATTGATGATGTCCCATCTTCTATGTTTTTGTATTCATGCAAAGGTAATACATTTTCTTTATATAATCTCAATATTTATAACCTTTACTTGATTTTTAACATGAAATTTATAGAAATACAAGGGTTTATCTTCAGCTTACACTTTTTAAGTTCCGCCCGCCATATGCTGCGGACAGCAGACGCATCTTGTCTCAGAACTGGAACAAAGCAGTGAATACAATACGGTTGTTCTTCACCAGATGTGTATCGGTCACACGGGCCTTTGCGGTATAATCTCCATACCAGGCACCGGTCCAGGTATATTCTGCACCAATCTTCCAGTTCGGACGATTGTAAGTGAATTCCGCACCTAAGGTATTCAACTGATCAATATCGGTTCCCGTACCCAGCACGCCGGTCACCTCTTTCGAAGCTCCCAAGTTCTTCAAGTATCCGGCAAAGATACCGCCACGGAACGTACTTCCGTACATCATGTTCACCCAAGTATGAGATACGCGTAAAGGAGTATATTCCTGTTCTCCCGTACGAGAATCGGCAGACACTATACCATATCCTCCAATCGTACTGGTCTGTGTCAGGTTAGAGCCTAATACACCTTTGGCCGCCAGCAAAAAACGCTGGTGAGTATATTTCACATGAGCCTCGGCCGAAACTCCCGTAATACGTTCACTCACCTTGTAGGTTTTTCCATTATATACCGACTGTGTACGCGGCGTAATGGAAGAAACGTGTACGCCTGCACCGGCCAGCAAGCCCGGACGTTTGTAGTCCATGCCCAAATAAAATTCCGGGGTACATCCGTTCTTGATGAAGCTCTGGTTTTTCTGTGTAGCCGTTGCTCCCGCTTCATTGGAAGACGGACCGACAGACAAATACTGCGACTGCCATACGGCAGCAGCCGTCAACACGAAATGTTTTTCCGTCAAACGGTAACGTACCTGCGGTGCACGGCTGAAAGGCTGATAAGGAGCCCCCATATTCAGGTTCAAGATATCAGGCGACACATCTCCGTACAAAGGATGCCAGGTCTGCCCCACCAGCAACGCAGATTTTCCCCAATCGAGGTTGAAATACGCATGACGGATACGAATCAGCGAGTAGGTCGTTCCTGAACCACGGAAGTCGATTTCCACCTTTGCCGAGGTCTTGGCCTTACCGAACATGAGTCCGGTCACATCCACTCCCAACCGAGTATATAAGGTATAGAAATTACCGTCGGGCTTTGCATTCATATCCTTTCCATCCGCATCGGGGGCCACATCCTTTGGATACATATAAAAAAGTCCGTCCACAGTCTCCGAATTGGAACGGCTGTTATAAAACAAATCTGTACGTACCTGGCCATAAAACTTATAGCCAAAATCTTTCTTCTGTGCCATCATCCCTGCCGAGACCGTCATCATGGCACACATTAAAAAGAAACTCTTTTTCATTTGAAATCACTTTTATCCTTAACCGGCTGCAAAAGTAGCCATAATCTGCAGAACAGCCAAACAAAAATCCTTACAAGGAACGCACCCGGCGGAACCAGCAGATAAACCAGACTGCCGCAATCAGCGTACAGACTCCACCAATGGTGTAGGAAATTTCTCCTCCCAATGAAAAGCCTTCGGGAGCGATAAACAAATAGGTAGAGCAGACACTCGTCATGAACAAGGCCGGTATCAGGGTCACCCAATAATTTTTCCGGGTTCCCACCAGATAAGCCGTAATGGCCCACAACGTGAAGACAGACAGCGTCTGGTTGCACCAGGCAAAATAGCGCCAGATAACTTTGAAACCTTCTGCATCGCCAAAACTGTAAATCAGCAAGGCCACCGTCACCACAAAAATGGGAATACTGATGACCAGCCGTTTCCCGATGGAGCGCTGTTCCACATGGAAGAAGTCGGCGACAATCAGACGGGCCGAACGAAGGGCCGTATCGCCACTCGTAATCGGAGCTGCCACAATACCTAAAATGGCCAGGATACCTCCAAAGGCGCCCAACCAATCCTTGGAAATGTCGGTGGCCACCTTGGCTCCCGAATAGGCCACTCCCGTCACCTTATCCACAATACCGTTTTCCTGAAAGAAATACGTGGCAGCGGCGGCCCAAATCAGAGCCACAATGCCTTCGGTCACCATCGCCCCGTAGAACACCGGACGACAATGTTTCTCATTGGTAATGCAGCGAGCCATCAAAGGCGACTGTGTGGCATGGAAACCACTGATTGCCCCACAGGCAATGGAAATGAACATCATCGGGAATATCGGATTTTTCTCGTATTTCGTGCCGAAGCCTTCCCACATTTCCGGAAGCTCCGGACTTTTCACATACAACATCACTAAAATACCTACCGCCATAAACAACAAGGCAAACGCAAACAACGGATAGATGCGTCCGATAATCTTGTCGATGGGAAGCATGGTGGCCAGGATGTAATACAGAAAAATGACCACCACCCAGAAATACACATCCAAGGAAGCCGGCGTCATCCCCGCTAAGAGTTCAGCCGGACCGGACACAAACACGGCTCCTACCAGAATCATCAGCAAGACGGTGAATACGCAAGCGACGTTTTTGGTCCGTACCCCCAAATAACGGCCGATAATCTCCGGCAAACTTTCTCCGTTGTTCCGCAACGACAATGCGCCGGACAGAAAATCATGTACCGCACCGGCAAAGATGGTACCGAACACAATCCACAGATAAGAAGCCGTGCCGAACTGTGCACCCATGATGGCCCCGAAAATGGGACCTAAACCGGCAATATTCAAAAACTGAATCATAAAAATTTTCCACGTAGGAAGTGGAATGAAATCAACCCCGTCTGTCATAGTCAGTGCCGGAGTTTTTCGGGCAGAATCAGGTGCAAACAACGTATTTATGTATTTTCCATATCCCCAATATCCTACCACCAGTAAAACTAATGCGATAGTAAATGTTACCATAGATTTCGGTTTATCTCTTATTTCGTGGCAAAAGTAATAAAAAGAAATAAAATGCAAGATATAACGATAAATTTTATCACCCGAAGAAATAATATCCTTCTATAAAGAAATAAAAGTGTCCTATTTAAAGAACATAAAAAAGCCTCGAAACAGCCTAATTAGAAAACTGTATTTTCAATTTGCCTCTGCGAACAGCTTTGATTATATTTGCGGAAATTTTAATCAGACATGCGAATTCTCATCACTTTGCTATTGATAAGCAGCTTTCTTTTCGCACAGGCACAGCCCAAAGAAGAAATCCGTGCCACGTGGCTGACCACGCTGGGAGGAATGGACTGGCCCACCCGAAAAGCCAATTCCCCCAAAGGTATCGAAGCCCAAAAACAAGAACTCATCCAACAGCTGGACGCGTTGCAGGCGGCCCATTTCAACACCGTACTTTTCCAGACCCGGCTTCGGGGGGATGTGATTTATCCGTCTGCGTATGAAACCTTTGCGGAAAGCCTAACCGGCCATACAGGAAAAAATCCCGGATACGACCCCTTGCAATTTGCCATCGAAGAATGTCACAAGCGGGGCCTTGAGTTCCATGCCTGGCTAGTATGTATTCCTATCGGCAACAAACGGCAGGTTGGCCTGTTAGGGAAGAACTGCGTCATCAAAAAGCAGCCCAAGCTTTGCAAACAGTTCAACGGAAGCTGGTACCTCGACCCCGGCAATCCAGGTACGGCCGAATACCTTAGTCAGATAGCCAAGGAAATCGTTTCACGCTATGATGTGGACGGTATTCATCTGGACTATATCCGCTACCCGGAGCAAGGGGAAAAGTTTCCCGACAAAGACACGTACCGCAAATACGGGAAGAAACAAGACCTGAAACAATGGAGAAGAGACAACATCACGCACATTGTCCGGCGAATTTATACGGAAGTCAAGCGACTGAAACCCTGGGTCAAAGTAAGCAGTTCCCCCATCGGAAAGTTCAATGACACCCGACGCTATTCCTCCTTCGGATGGAACGCCTATGAAACGGTCTATCAGGATGCCCAGAAATGGTTGAACGAGGGCATTCAGGATGCCCTTTTCCCGATGATGTATTTCCAGGGAAACCATTTTTATCCCTTTGCCCTCGACTGGAAGGAAAACAAGCACGACCGATGGATTGTACCGGGACTGGGCATTTATTTCCTTCATCCGAAAGAACAGAATTGGCAAATCGATGAGATTATCCGTCAGATTTATTTCACCCGACGCATCGGGCTGGACGGACAGGCTTATTTCCGCAACAAGTTCATGCTCGGCAATACCAAAGGAATACTGGACGAACTGAAAGGCAATTTCTATGCTTACCCGGCCGTGGTTCCGCCTATGCGATGGGCTTCACAGACTGCTCCCGCTTCGCCCACCGCCCCCAGCGTGAAACTGCAAGGAGAGAATATCCAAATGACCTGGAAAGCCTCTGAAAGCCAGCCGGGAGGAATCTACTATCGCGTGTATGCTTCCGACACATATCCCGTCGATACCGAGAAAGCCCAAAATCTGATTCTCTCACGGACCGACAGTTGCCAGTACACGTTCACTCCTAGCCCGTCACAAAAAGGAGGTATCTACTGGGCCGTGACGGCTATCAACCGCTTTGGATTTGAAAGTGCCCCTTTGGCGTTGAATGCCCCTGCCAAAGACGAGCCTTCCATCTTATACGGACGACTCCCCGTACTTCCGAAAGGCTATACCCTGATTGTCAGTGAAGCGACAGGAATTGAGATTCTCCGGACTACCCAGCCCGAGAAAGACATTCCTCAGAAAATCGGCAAAGGATTCTTCCGGCTGAGCTTACTGGCACCCGATGGAAGCATCACCCCGGCAGGTGTCACCGTATACTGATGCATTTTATTCCGAAACGCATGGTAATAAAAGGAATATTCACTAAATTTGCACATTCAATTGAAACAAACAAACTTACTATACTCATGAGCAATCAACGATACATGCAGCGCGGCGTATCTGCATCAAAAGAAGATGTACACAACGCCATCAAGAACATTGACAAAGGTATTTTCCCGAATGCATTCTGTAAAATTATTCCTGATATTTTGGGAGGTGACCCGGAATACTGCAACATCATGCATGCCGACGGAGCCGGTACCAAATCTTCTTTGGCGTATTTGTACTGGAAAGAAACCGGCGACTTGTCTGTATGGAAGGGCATCGCACAGGATGCTCTGATTATGAACATCGATGACTTGTTGTGCGTAGGTGCGGTAGACAACATCCTGGTATCTTCTACCATCGGACGCAACAAGCTGCTTGTACCGGGTGAAGTGATTTCAGCCATCATCAACGGCACAGACGAACTGCTGGCCGAACTCCGAGAAATGGGCGTGGGTGTGTATGCCACCGGTGGAGAAACTGCCGATGTAGGCGACTTGGTCCGCACCATCATCGTGGACAGTACGGTAACTTGCCGTATGAAACGTGCAGATGTCATCAACAATGCCAATATCCGCCCGGGGGATGTGATTGTGGGTCTGGCTTCTTACGGCCAGGCTACGTATGAGAAAGAATACAACGGCGGTATGGGCAGCAACGGTCTGACCAGCGCCCGTCACGATGTATTCAGCAAATACTTAGCAGAGAAATATCCGGAAAGCTATGACCATGCTGTACCTGAAGAACTGGTTTACAGCGGCAAACTGAAGCTGACAGATGCGGTAGAAGGTTCTCCGCTGGATGCCGGCAAACTGGTGCTGTCTCCGACCCGTACCTATGCTCCGGTAGTCAAGAAACTGCTGGATGCCCTGCGTCCGCAAATCCACGGTATGGTCCACTGCTCAGGCGGCGCCCAGACAAAAGTGCTGCACTTCGTAGGCGACAACTGCCGGGTCATCAAAGACAACCTCTTCCCTGTGCCTCCTTTGTTCCGCACCATCAAGGAACAGAGCGGTACCGAATGGGACGAAATGTACAAAGTGTTCAACATGGGACACCGTCTGGAAGTCTACCTGTCACCGGAACATGCAGAGCAGGTAATTGAAATCAGCAAGTCGTTCAACATCGATGCACAAATTATCGGACGCATCGAAGAAAGTGACCACAAGGAACTGATTATCCGTTCTGAATTCGGAGAATTCAAATACTAACCAGCTACCTCTTACGATTGTATGAAACCGCAAGAAAAATAAGGATGTCTTATCGGCATCAGATTACTCGTTGTATGGGCTGTCTTTTTCTATCTTGGCATTGAAATGGACGCTCCTTTTCTCAAAATGATAAGTTTTGGACTCTCAGGTTTTGTCATTTCCTTTGTATTTGGGAAATACTTTGGGACTAAAGAGTTTAAATGGAAAGCCCGAAGAGTCTTGCCGCTCATCTTGCTCGGTTTCATATTGTTGGTTTTCTTTACCTGGATGGCCTATGGCAGGTTATGGTAAGCCAAGACCAATCTCATCACTCAACTGTATAAGCATTCCATTAGAATGGCAGAAAACAATACATTACTGGAAAAATTAGACGGTTTGGTATCACGTTTCGAGGAAGTATCGACCTTGATTACAGACCCGAACGTGATAGCCGACCAGAAACGATACGTCAAACTGACCAAAGAATACAAGGAACTGGGCGACCTGATGGCTGCCCGCAAGGAATACCTGCAATGCCTTAACGG
>ERZ779981.84-NODE-84-length-54127-cov-12.4136_pt1 | contig 54127 bp, 36 predicted proteins | sample MGYA00511182_ERZ779981 | MGnify/ENA primary metagenome ERZ779981 (study PRJEB29588, sample SAMEA2149539) | human gut metagenome | biome: human gut; feature: human-associated habitat; material: faeces | place: Denmark | collected 2008/2010 ... | reverse complement strand
TATAGGGCGAACTTTAAACATCGAATTTATTGATTGGCAACTTGCGGACATTCATTAATTATTATTATTGACCAAACAATCTGCCTATGACACATCCGCCATCACGCATTGCGATAATTGTAGCCTACTTCCTTATATACGTCGTGTGGGGCTCAACATATTATTTCATCGGAGTCTGCCTGCGCGACTTTCCGCCGTTTGTGCTTGGAACGTTGCGCTTTGTCGTGGTAGGAACAATATTGCTCGTTGCCTGCAAGATGCGTGGCGAGTTGCTGTTTCGCCGCGGACTTATCCTGAAGTCGGCTGTGTGCGGCATCATTCTTTTGTTTGTCGACCAGGGCGTCATCATGTTTGCCCAGCGCTATGTCAGCAGCAGTCTTGTCGCGATAATGGCTTCGTCCACGGCAGTGTGGATTATGTTGCTCGATGTTCCTCAATGGCGTCGCAACTTCAGAAGTGTGTCCACCGTGGCAGGCATAGTCCTTGGCTTTATTGGTGTGGCAATGCTCTATCTCGAACAGCTAAACATGCAGCGTCCCGGCGGCAGTCATTATGAGTATGGCGTGCTTCTGCTTATTGGCGGATGCATATCGTGGGCATGCGGCACGCTGTATTCGAAATATCATATCCGCGACAATGGCGATGAAGGCGGACTGGCGTCGTCGGCTTGGCAGATGCTCGGTGCAGGTATTGTGTTTGCCTTATGTGCAGGATTGTCGGGCGATTTCAGCCGTTTGCAGCTCTCCGCAGTGTCCTCCGTTTCATGGCTGTCATTATCTTATCTCATAGTCTTCGGCTCAATGATGGCTTACACGGCATACATCTGGCTGTTGCGTGTTCGTCCCGCCACCGAAGTTGCCACTCATGCCTATGTAAATCCCGTAGTAGCCGTAGTCATCGGTGCCGGTCTCGGTCATGAGAACGTAACGCTGATACAGCTTTCCGGCCTTGCCGTAATACTGATAAGCGTGATGATGGTAAACAGGAAGTAATTTGAGAATGGAGAGTTGAGAATGGAGAAACAAAGTTCAGCGTTAGCTAATTATGATTTGCCTTGTGAAAGTGAACATTAAAACACGAAGAATCCAAATGCCGTTTGACGAAAGTGAAGAGCAGGCGCAGAGCGCGATGCGTAATTAAAAATTAAACAGCGTTTCTAGATAAGCATTGTAGGGACGTACCCCAGGTGCGTCCAACGGATAACATCCTGTGTTACAATAGCTTATGATGAATGAAATGATGAATATGAGGTGGACGTACCTGGGGTACGTCCCTACATTGCGCCAATATGAGTCTGACTAAAGTGAATAGTGAAAATACAAATGCCTTGTAGCTTCTTTTCGCAAGCACTACGTTGGCTATTGACTTTAACTCCTTTAACTCCAAATGACAATACCCCTCAAGGCATACGTCTTGACTCCTTAACTTCATAACTCCTTAACTCCTAAAAAATACCCATGTCCCAAACTCCCTTTTCCCCAGTAAAGCCATCGGAACGCTACATTATTCTCGATGCACTTAGAGGCTTCGCCTTACTTGGCATTTGCCTTGCCAACTATCCCGAGTTCTCGCTCTATACGTTTCAGCCGGCCGATGTTGCTGCGTCAATGCCTTCAGCCGGTGTGGACAGGATAGTGCGTTTCTTGCAGTATGTGTTTATCGACGGCAAGTTTTACACACTGTTCTCGCTGCTCTTCGGTATGGGCTTCTCGATAATCATAAGTCATGCCGAACAGAAAGGCGACGGAGCATTCAGACTGTTCTATAGGCGCATGACCGTGTTGCTCGTCATAGGATTCCTGCATCTTATGTTCATCTGGAGCGGCGACATCCTTATGCTTTATGCCCTTATGGGCATGGTGCTGCCGTTGTTCAGAAACGTGAGCAACCTAAAGATGCTTTCGTGGGCTGTCTTCTTCCTTGTTTTGCCCGTTGTTGTCGACACACTGACACTGATTTTCGGCATAAGTCTCTCGGCTCCTGCCGTTGAGGCTCAATGGCATTACTGCCGCAAGTATGGCATAACAGAAGAAAACTTCGGCTATTGGCTGCGCGATGCCGACAGTTACGCTCAGGTGTTTCAGTTTCTTATTCAGGGAGCGTTGGTAAGAGTGCAGGAGTTTGTCGACGGCAACCGCTACTTTAAGGTCCTTGGCCTGTTCCTGATAGGCTATTACATCGGGCGTCAGAAGATGTATGCCGACCTCTCATCTCATCGGCACTTGTTGCGCCGCGTGTCGGTTATAGGCTTCAGTGTCGGTATTCCCTTGTCTGTTGTCTACGCATGGAGTGCCGTTGGCGGTCATCCCTTGGGCAACGCTGCCCACTCATTGCTTTACGTCGTCAGCGTCTATCCGCTCGGTTTCGCCTATATGTCGTCCCTCTGCCTGCTTTATCTTCGTAGCAGCCGTTCTGCAGTATGGCGCGCCCTTGCCGCTCCCGGTCGCATGGCATTGACCAATTACATCTGTCAGTCAGTATTAGGCATGTTTCTTTTCTATGGCATAGGCTTCGGTCTTGGTGCCGGCGTAGGCCTTTCGCAGACAGAGCTTATAGCCCTAACCATATTTATCCTCCAAACATTCTTTAGCCGTCTGTGGCTCCATTACTGCCTTTTCGGCCCCTTGGAGTGGATCTGGCGCATGCTCAACTACGGCAAACCCCTTAAGCTGTTAAAGCAGAAACAGAGAGGGTAGGGAATAGCGCTTGTTGCTGATTTAAAATAAAAATGCAAAACCCTACATGCTATATGCAGCGTTTTGCATCCTTATGTTGATAATAATAATGGTGTGTTCTGTTGATTCGGCAGGAGTGAAATGATACTAAAAAGCTAAAAGTATGCATTCCGAGATCAATAGAACACGCCGTTGATTTATTCGTCCTCATCTTCCTCTACAGCCCGTGCTTCCTTAAATTTCTCTTTCATTGTCGGGTTGTTGTATGTAAGTTTCTTTATTGTCAGGCCGTCTGCTTTGTCGTTGGCCAGGCGGAGGTTGCGCTCGGAGCCTACAAGGGCTTCTTTTATCTTTTGCAGGTGAGTTATCGACTTGTCTATCTCATCGATGGCTGTCTTGAACTTCTCACTCGCAAGGCGGTAATTGTTGGCAAACTTCTCTTTGAAGTCGTTGAGGCGGCTCTCAAAGTTGGTTACGTCTACCGACTGACTGCGGGCAATGGCAAGCTCACGCTGATATTCTATGCTCTTTTTTGAGGTCTGCACAAGCAGCGTTATCAGTGGGATGAAGAACTGCGGACGGATGACGTACATCTTAGGATAGCGGTGCGACATGTCAACAATGCCCGTGTTGTACAGCTCACTTTCAGGTTCGAGCAGCGACACGAGTACGGCAAACTCGCATTTCTTTGCTCTGCGGTCCTCGTCGAGTTTCTTCAAGAAGTCCTCGTTCTTATGCTTTGTAGCGGTCTGATCCATTTCGTTCTTCATCTCGAACATAATGGAGATATATTCAAATCCGTCTTCATAGTCGCGGAAGATGAAGTCGCCCTTGCTGCCGCCCGAAGCGTCGTTGTCTTTCTCAAAGTAGGCGTTTGGGAATAGCGGGCGCATACGGTTGAACTCCGTGCTGCAGTGTATTTCGAGTGTCTCGCCTACCATCTTTGTCGACATCCTTGTCTTCAGGTCTTTGTAGTAGTCAACCTCTTCCTGCTTCTGTTTCAGCTGCATCTCGTAAGTCTCCTTAATGCTGTTCTCACGCAGTGCGGCCTCATTCTTCTGCATGCTCACCATGCCCGTAAGCTCAACAATCTTGTTGTCTTTCTCTTTCAGCGCGTCCTGCGCCTTTCGCTGTTCCTCAAGCACGGCTATCTGACAGGCATCCTTACTCTGCGAAATGGTGGATTTCAGTTCCGAAATCTCCTTGTCCTTCTTTGCCAACTCACCGGCAAGCTCAAGCGCATTAGTCTGTACCATGCTCTCTATCTTTGCCTTCAGCTCCGATATCTCCTGGTCTTTCTTGTTCATCTCCCCGGTCAGTTCAAGCGCCTTTGCCTGCGCCGTACTTTCTATCTTTGCCTTCAGCTCCGATATCTCCTGGTCTTTCTTGTTCATCTCTCCTGCCAGTTCAAGCGCTTTAGCCTGCGCCGTGCTTTCAATCTTGGCTTTCAGTTCAGATATTTCCTTGTCTTTCTTGTTCATCTCTTCAGCCATTTCAAGCGCTTTGGCCTGCGCCATGCTGTCTATCTGAGCCTTCAGACGTTCTATTTCGGTATCCTTTTTTCCTATTTCAAGATCCTTTGCCGACAGCTTCTCTCCGAACGTCCGTTCCGACTTCATCACATCGGCCTTCAGTTCGGCATCATATTGTTTCCTCACTTCTTCAAGTCTTCTGTTGAGTTCGTCGTTAAACTCGGCATTCTTAACCTGACTGACGATAGAAGCATAGTCGGCCTCGTCTACCTGAAACACGCTCTGACATTTAGGACATTTTATTTCTTTCATATCATCAAGTTTTTGTTATTTACGGACAAATGTAATTATAAAACGCGAAAAATGCAAACAAACCTGGTGATATATGCGGCTTGTGTAAGATGCTTATGTTAAGGTGTAAAACAAAAAGTTGTAAAATCTTGAACAGTAATATATATAAAACATACTTAACTGTTCAAAATTTTACAACTTTTATGCTGTCTTAATGTTTTAGCCTTTTATTTGTTCTTCATTTCGAAGAGCTGGCGAAGGTGAAATTTTGGGGGTGTCTGCCTTCCGTCAGTTCCCCTTTTCTTTTTATCTTCTAAGTATTCTTCGTCTTCATCATCATAATCTTCATCATCATCGTCGTCCTCCTCTGCTTTATTAGGAATAACAGAGTCCTTCGGGTCGTTGGTCTTCTCGGTGTTCATCCACATGCGTATGCCAGCCATTCTCGGCAGCAGACGTATTACGGGCAGACGATAATGGTGGATAATGATGAGCATCATCATCACGATGCCTATGGCCGTCATATATCCGTAGCACTCCTTAATAGAAATCATTAAGGCCTGTTTTGATATAACAGCCATCGTGTCGCTCCACGACGGCAGGTCAAACGGCAGCACTGTGCCGTCCAAGTTGTCGCCGGCGTTGAGGCTGTTCTTTGATATTGCCCAGTTGTATAGGCGCTGCACGGTGGCCGAGCCTAAGGCTGTTCCTATTCCGCAGCGTATATAGCCTATGGAGTTGAGGCCGTAGAAGAAATGAGAGAATGGAAGCGACTGCGACAGATATACGTTTGAGGCCGAACCGATCATAACCTCTGAAACGCCTAACGCAAACAGCGGTATGAAGAATGCCTCTCTGTTAGTGTCGCCGTCAATAAGAAAATACATCGACACCTGGTAAGATGTGAGCAGCACCAGAGCCACGATGAAGTATTTCTTAAATCCCCAATGCCATTTTACGAAGGCAGCAAAGGCCAGAAGTGAGCCTACTACAACGCCATAAAGTATTGGCCAGTTGAGCGATATCGTGTTAAGTGAGTCGTATTTCAGCACCGATGTGAGATATATCGACTGCAACAGTCTTGGCGCCGACTGCAGTATTCCAAATCCGAGCAGAAGCAGCATGAGGTGTTTTACAGACCTGAACTTAAATATCGACAGTGGCAGATAGGGCTTTTCGTGAAACTTCGACCGGCATATCGCAGCTATAAAAAATGCCAGCGTTATGCCTGTGGCCTGCCATATCGTGCTGCTCATCCACCAGTCGTAGTGCTCGCCGTAGGTGAACAGCCACATGCCTGATATAAGGAACGCGCTCCAAAGGAAAAGACCTAAGAAGTCGACACCTTTAAGCGACAGGAACGGACCCGGACGGTGGTCGGGCTTCATCATGAAATATACTATTCCGCAATGAATCATCAGCAGCGCTATGACAAACAGGTTCATCAGTCGCCAGTTGCCGTAGTATGTCAGATAAGATGTCGTGATGGCTGATAGATATGTTCCTCCGCACACCATGATGTAGACAACGGGGAAGAACACGGCATAGTTACGCGACGGTGTTACGCATAGACGGAACACACTCGTACATCCAAACATACCAAGCATCTTGAAGAATCCCGCGATGAAGCTCACTCCCCATATAATCCACGGCTCCTGTGCCGACATCGTTATAGCGTTGCATATAATAAGACCGATGCCCGCAACGAAAAACAGCTGACGGGTGTACATGTAGAACTTCAGCCTGTACATCACCGGGAAGCACACCGTTATACCGCCCAGTGTGCAGTAGCCGGCCATCTGTATATCCTCGTTGAGCAGCGCAATCTCGCTTACAATCTGACTCGAATACGATGTGTTGATACTTCCAACATACTGATACAGAAAGCCGAAAGCCATATACAGCCAGAAGCGCAGACGGGGCGGCACCCAGTCTTTATACATCAGCAGCTGCCTGGTGCGTATAACGGTATTTGTTGTATAATATTGCTTGGCCATTATCAATCCATCATTTTACATTCAACGTTCAGACCGGCACGCAGACGTCGTATGTTTGCTTTCGAGTTCTCTTTTGTGAAGCGTATCTTCACCGGCAGTCGCTGTTCCACTTTCACAAAGTTTCCTGTTGCGTTGTCCTGCGGAACAATAGAATATTGTGCGCCCGTAGCATTTGATATCGACTCTATTGCGCCTATATATTCAACGCCCGGAATGGCGTCAACGGTTATTCTCACGCGGTCGCCTATCTTCATCTTGGCTGTCTGAGTCTCCTTATAGTTGGCAACAACCCACACGTCGTTCTCGTCAACAATAGACAGCAGAGTCTGTCCGGGCTGTACAAACTGACCTTCCTGCAGAGTCTTCTTTGATGTATATCCGTCGGTAGGCGCTGTTATAACGGTATAAGATACGTTCAGCGCGGCATAGTCCTTGCGTGCCTTTGCCAGTTTTATGTTAGCGTCCTGCTGGCCCAGTTTCTTTGTCTGCTCGTTCATTGTCAGTGCCGTAGAGCGTTTCTGGCGGCAGAGCATGTCATATTCGGCCTTTGTCCTTTCATAATGAGTCTTTGCGTCGTCATATTGTTTAGGAGTGGCGGCCTTGTCCTTCAGCAGCATGGCGTAGCGTTTAAGGTCGCGTTCGGCATTTTCCAGTTCTGCCTTTGTGCCGAGAATGGATGCCTCGTTCACTCCTATGTTGCTCGCTGTGGTGTTTATTGCCGAGCTCATCACCGTTTTGCCCGATTCAGCATTCTGTAGTTCGGCTTCGGCCTCTGCCAGTTTCAGCTGATATTCTCTGTCCTCAATAATTACCAGCGTGTCGCCTTTGTGTACATAAGAATATTCGTCAAAGCGCACCTCCTTTATGTAGCCCTGCACACGTGCCGTTACGGGCACAATGTGTCGTCTTACCTGCGCGTTGTCAGTGAATGTTGAAATATTGAATTTTATAAACTGTACGCATATCCACCAAATACCTATTGCTAAAATTACCAGAACTACTACGTTCTGAATCATTCTTCTTGTCTTGCGGTTCATATTAAAAGTTTCCTGAAATATATTTAAGTTGATAATAATAGAACACTACGTTCACGCGGGCGTTCACCAGTCTTACTTCAGCGTCGAGCTTTGCCGTCGATGCGTCGAGCATGTCGGTCAGCAGCGACAGGTCGGCCGAGTAGCGGCGTGACACAATCCTGTAGTTCTCGTTAGCCAGTTCAACGTTCTTTTTCTGTGTCTCCACCTGCTCGCAGGCCTCTGTATAATATTTGTACACCTGGTCCATCTTTCTGTCAAGTATCTCTTTTTCTGCCTGTCTGTTGTCCACCAGCTTGGCCGTCTCCATCTTTGCAGCTTTTAGCGAGCTGTTGTTCTTGTAGAGCGATGACAGGTTCATCGACAGTTTCACGCCGAACCACCATGAGTTCAGGTTGTTGTCCAATACAGGTATGCAGATGGTTATAGGGCTTTCCAGGTTGTTGCCGGCCGTGATGCCTATCGAAGGCAGCATCTGGCTGCGCACGAGTTTCTCCTGTGTCTTTGCCTGCGAGTATGCCAAGTCAAACTTCTTCAGCTTCGGCGACATCTCCACTTCCTGTTTCCAGTGGTTCAGTCCCAGGTCCGGCATGTTTACGTTGTTCGGGTCGAGGTCCGGCTCAATCATTACGTCCTCATCCATTCCGAGGTAAACCAGCAGACTGTAGTTAAGATGCTCAACGGCGTTTGCCACAGTGCTTCTGTCGTATGTCAGGTTCGACAGGTTCAGCTCATAGCGCGTAACGTCGTTGGTCAGTGCCACGCCCTGTTCTGAGCGCGCCTTCATTTCCGAAATCAGTTCTTTTGTCAGCTTGATGTTCTCATCGTAGACATTCAACAGGTTGCGGTTCTTCAACAAGTCGAGATAACATTCAAGCACTTCGATTTTGATGTCATCCGTAACAATCTTTAAGTCGGTTGAGGCTATCTGTGTCTGAAACCTCGTCTTTTCTATTCCTGCCGATATCTCACCGCCGGCATACAGCGGCTGATACAGCGATAATGAAAGAGTGTTGCCCAAGTGGGGCATTGGCGAACGGGTGGGCTTTGAAAAATCGCGTTCCAAAATTGTTGCATCACCCAAATAATTAACTCCTGCTTCCAGATCTATGTCAGGCAATCGCTTTGCCTTTGCTGTCTTTTCAAGTTGTCTGGAAATGTTCACATCCTTTTGTGCCGCTTTTACTTCTACATTTGATTGTTCCACTCTTCTAAACAATTCGTCAATTGTCATCCTCAACGGTTTCTGAGCGGACATCCGGCACGCCATAATACTGTTGCCGGCAAGTAACAATAACACGGCTAATTTCCGTAATCTCATATATATGTCGCTTTTTGTGGTGCAAAATTACTTATTTAACTTTGATTAAGATTATTCTATATCAGCCCTAAATTTGTCATATACGAAACAAATCGCCCCTTTTTATCCATTTTTCTAGTCCTTTCTGCGTTATTTATCTTACCATAAGCCCCAATGCAATGTTATTCATAATATCTTAATAATCCTGTTATTTGTTAATTATTTTTGCAATCGGGACGGCTGACGGTATTGTCATTGGGAGTTAAAGGAGCATGGAGTTTAATTCATAATTCATAATTCACAATTCATAATTCACAATTAGCTAACGCTGAACTTTGTTTCATAATTCACAATTCATAATTTATGACAGGAAACCACAAGACTAATGTGCCGGCTGATTTGCACGAGTTGTTGAGCATGGCGAAAAATCTGCCGGAATATATTATGAGGATCTTTGATCCGCTAAAAATACCGCTTGTTTTAAGTGAAAAGCAGGCGCAAAAGTGCAATTAAAAATGAAAAATTAAAAGTGAAAAACGTGAATGCCAAGTCTAGCATAAGACTACATGATAATACAAAATAGGAAGTAATCGGATCACAGATCCTTATATTTAATTCCTGCAGATTAATTCTATTGATTGTCGGCTGCACTCGGCATAATCAAATTAAATTTGCTTCTGCTCTCGCTTGCACGACAATTGCAGATCAGCCGGAACATTACGCTCAATGTAGGGACGTACCCTAGGTGCGTCCACCTTACGCTCGACATTTATTTATCGTAAGCCATTGTAACACAGGATGTTATCAGTTGGACGCACCTGGGGTACGTCCCTACAATGTCCCCGTAAAATCCCCCAAAACATTACCAAACGTAGTGCTTGCGAGAAGAAGCTACAAGGCATTTGGATTTTTCACTCTTCACTCTTCATTCTTCACTTAAACACCAGTTCTATATTCCGTGGGTGAAACGCCGAACTGTTTTCTGAAGAACTTGCCGAATGAGGCCTGGTCGGCGAAGCCAAGTCTGTAGGCTATCTGTTTTACGGGCAGGTCGGTGCAGTCGAGCAGTCGTCGGGCTTCGGTTATCAGCATGTGCGCTATATGTTCGTTTACCGAGCGTCCCGATATTTTGCGCACTATGCGCGACAGGTAAGTTGACGACACGTTCAGCTGTGACGAATAGAACAGGATGTAGTGCTCTTTCAGATAATTGTTAGTGAGCAGCTTTCTGAACTCACGGTAAATCTCTACAGGATGCGACACCTTGGATGTGTCCGACATATATCCGGCTCTCAGAATCTCGGCAAAGCGCAACAGCAGCAGGTTAGACAGGTGCTGCATCAGTCCGTTAAAGTGCATCTGATCTTTGTTTATGCCCGAATAAAGTTTAAGCATCGTCAGCATACATTCCATTTCGCTTGCGCTCATACTTCTTATCGGCATGGCATTCTCGTTGGCAAACGAAATCATCTGGTTATACACGGGAGCATAGGCCGACAGGTCGTCAAAGTATGCCGGCATAAAGCTCACGCCTTCCATCATAAAGTCCTCGTCGGCATCGCTCAGCGACACCACCATGTTAGGCATCAAGAACGCCATAGAGTTCTTCTGCAGTGTCTCCGTGCTGTAGTTTACCGAGAGCTTCACCGTTCCGCTCTTCACCAGTATTATGCAGAACGAGTCGCTGAGCATGGGCGCAACCTTATATTCTGTGCCCATGCCGGCTTTAGTCCTGAACACCGTAACCTCATCGCATGGCATCACGGTTTCATATCTTTCATGCCTTACCTCGTCAAAAAACGTGTCGTGAACGCTATACATCTTTCCGCAAATATTGTCTTTGCATACAAAGGTAAGAAATATTTGGGATTTCTGTTGTTATAAAACAAAGTGAATTGATTTGATTTTTATTTTTAAGTTCGAAGATGTTTATAGCCTTAATACATAAACTTTCATAAAAATGATGTTTTGTCAACAACATTACTCGGAAAAATTCCTGAAAAACACTAACTTTGCAGTCTGAACGACTGCGAGGGTTCGCAAGTTGTGTTTAACAACAAAAGAAATGAAGACGATTGAACAGATAGACAAGATAAAGGCGACTGTGCTGTATGTGCTGGAGCATATGAAGAATGGGGTTGATTATATCCATCTCTTCAAGGTGATGTATTTTGCACAACAGGAACACTTGGTTGTATATGGTTCTCCGATTATGGAGGATTCGTTTCTTGCTAGAAAGCATGGTCCTGTGCCGGCCTTTACATATAAGGCTCTGCGGGCTTTGGAAGGCAAAGTGGCTGTCGAGTCTGATGAAATGAAGTCGTTTACAGATGCACTGAATGTAAATATTGTGGATGGTCATCAGATAGTGACAGCACGCCAGTCGTGCGACTTGGATGAATTGTCCGGATCCAACATAAAGATACTTGACAAGTGGATAGCAAGATGTAAGGATGTTAAAGCCTTTGATTTGAGCGACATGTCCCACGACAAGGCTTGGAGCAAGGCAAAGGCGCAGTCGGAGAAGACAGGCGAGGATACCAAAATCACTATGTGGGACATGGCGAAAGCCGGTGGTGCTACTGTCGGAATGTTGAATGTTATCAGAGAGCGTCAGACCAACAAGCGTGCGCTTGAACTATGTTAGTGGTGTCTTATGGATTTAAGGGAACTACAAGACACTTATCTTCGCAACGAGCGTGCGGTGACTGACGAGAAGATTGTACCGGGCGCATTAATCTTGACAATACTTTCTACTGATGACGGATTGGTACTTAAGAATAGGACATCAAAGCCCAAACGACTGATAATCATTGGTGTTGACAGAATGAATAATATATGTTACGGCTCTGTGTTGGTAAATACCAACATGAATTTACAGGCCACCTATTCACAGGAATATTTGTCAGCCCAATATTTACTCAAAGCTGTTGATTATCCAGAGTTTCTTAGATATGATAGTTATGCTGATTGCGGTGAGTTATTCTCTATACCTGTGAGCAAATTGTATTCTGGAGAGTATTATGGTCTTCTGAACGAGCAAGATATGAATGGCGTTTTTAACATCCTTGAAACCACGGATATTCTCTCTACCAAGGAAAAGAAACGTTTTGGAATCAAGAGACGATAATCTTAATAGAATAGAAAATATAGAGGGCGGCTTCGGTCGCTCTTTTTTATGCCCCAATGTCGTTTTGAATACCGTAACATCATCACGGGAGTTATGAGGTTTGTATTTCTGAACTTGACGTGCGGATACGCATAGACCTTCCGTCATTTGTACAATACTGATTTGAGGATTTAGTGAATTTAGCTTATAAATTTGGCGACTAGCTTTTACGAATTCTTTTGCGAACTTTGATAGCCTTTTTATGAACTCTTTTACGAACTCTAGGTTTACTATCTAGTGTAATTTCTTCAATAACTTTATTCTCAAAGTGTCTCCGTGCTGTAGTTTACCGAAAGCTTCACCGTTCCGTTCTTCACCAGTATTATGCTGAACGAGTCGCTGAGCATGGGCGCAACCTTATATTCTGTGCCCATGCCGGCTTTAGTCCTGAACACCGTAACCTCATCGCATGGCATCACGGTTTCATATCTTTCATGCCTTACCTCGTCAAAAAACGTGTCGTGAACGCTATACATCTTTTCGCAAATATTGTCTTTGTATACAAAGGTAAGAAATATTTGGGATTTTTTTGCAATATCAATATTATACCGTCTCAATTTCATCAAACGTGGTGTCGATGAAAGTATATTTTATCATCTTGCTTGTATCTATCATTTTATAGTCGTCAAAGAGCTTTCTGATAAAACGTAATTTAAACGCTAAGCGTATATCGTCTTTGTCTGCCTCATCGTCTGATTGTTTCGCTTCTTTGGCTGTGATAGTCCTTATTCCGGTTATTTCGTATAGGTCACGTATGCCTTTTTCTTTAATATATGGAATGAAATAGTGTAAATCGTCAAGTGCTATCGTCGTTGGAAATTGGCGGCCAGTGTAGTATAGGTCTGCTTTTCCTTCAATGAAGTTTTGATAATAGTCTTGGCGGTTGTTGGGTTTAACAAGGCCAATAAGCACTCTGTTTCCAACATCCACGAACGTACCTTTCTGGGGTATCACATTTTCTATTATTTTCTGTGATTTTGTCTCAATTAAGTCCTTTATAAACTCTTCCAACAGTTGCCTGTTTTGTTCGTCTTTAGGACGCAATGGAAAAGCACCGATATTCACGGCATCTATGCTCTTATAGAATGTTGCATCCTTTATATTGTCATGTTGACCGTCGCCCGGGAATAGGATATATCCGCCAATGACTTCTTTTTTAAGAACATCAGCTGATTTTATGGCATTAGCCGAAAAGTCTTTATAATATATAGCATCTCTGTAACGGTGCATTTGGTTAATAGCATCATCAGGAGGCACATCCACACCGTTTCTGTCTTTACCTCCTATACGATATTTTGCATCAAAGAGGTATGTTATTTTCATATTCTCCTCAATGTCATTTTTTGTCAGTCTTAAAATAATATCCGGCTTTTGCGGAACAGTCTTTACAACAAGTTCTTTTATTCCTGTTGCATTGGTTTCGTTTTCCGTGCTTTTCGGATTATAAACCAATTCGGCTAATTCTACGTTGTCTTTTTTGAACAAAATGCGTGAATGTTCTCCTTTGCCTAATTCCCATGTAAACAGGCCATTCATTTCCATTCTGTTTTTTTGCTCCACATCCTCGTCGTTCAGGTGCAGCTGTTCTTTCACGATATGGCTTACTTCAATGAAGCACCAAATTTCATACAGAGTTGCAATGTCCTTAGTCTGAAGTTTATATATGCCATCGTTTAGCGAATATGCACGGCGTAAAAGATTCCATGTGCGGTAAACCTGACTATAGCCGGTAGCTCGTTGCAGAACCAGACTTTCCTGATTTAACCCTTTGAAACGGCCTATTGTTCTGAAAAACGGATTGTTCTGTAAACGCTTTAGCGTGACTGATACATTTTCCATTTCATGTTTCATAGTATCAGATGCACCTTTAAGGCATTCAATCTGTCTTTTTAAAGCTTCATATTTACTTGCAATCTGTGTCAGGGCAAATTTCAAGAATCTGTTTTCTTGCGTGTCGTTTGTCTGTATTTGTTCTTCAACGCAATACAGGTGTGCATATTCTTGTTTATGTTCAGCCAGTTCGTTTTCGATATAGGCAGGAATGTGTTTCAGCTTATCGGCTCTCATATACGACTTATGCCCATGCAGCCTGTGTCGTGGCCGTTCAATGATGTTTTTGCAAGCCTTGATAAATTTCTGTTGTTCGCCTGAAAATATGCTCCACCAGATAAGTTCAGGTGTATCCTGATTCTTATCAGGGGTGAATCCGTGAAATGTTCTTCGCAGATAGTCTATCGAAAGCATGTGATATTCACGTTCAATATCTTCAATTATGGCTTTCCAGTGCTTGTGGTAATCAAGTTTACTGCTTAAAACTTCAAATGAGAAACAGAACTTGCAAGTTTCTTTGCCGACTTTATATATAAACTTTATTTCGCTGCGCCCAATATCGTTGCCATAGTTGATGTAGCCAGCTAATGTATGTCTGCGGAAAGAAAACTTCTCATTGTCGCTTTGCAGGTCAGAACCCCATTGGGCATTATTAACATGATTATTAAATTCTACCCATATTGGATAGTCTGTGTTGTCAAAGAATATAGCTTGCGCTTGTTCTTCTTTGTTTATAGTTGTTATTTCGTCTGAATCACTGTGTATAACAACCGACTCTACACCATCTGACCATGAATAAGTAGACACGAGGGCATTTTCGCCAAGATTATTCTTGGCTTTATACCACGTTTCATCAAATTTGGCACATTCAATGTACAGTGTGAAGTCTTTATGCCGTATAGTAAGAAGATCCATTTTAACTCCAAAAACTTGTATAGCCTGAAACTAATTTTTGTTTCATTTCTTTCAATTTCAGCAAAGATACAGAGTCTTCTGTTTTGAAGTCATCGTATACACTCTTAAGTCCTTCTTCAATTGTTGTTTTAAGGTTATCTAAGAAAGAATCTGTAACCTTTGTATCATCACCTTCAATACGTGAGAGTATTTTCATGCTTGTTATCTCGTCCAATGCTCTTGCTATGACAAAATCTTCAGACAAATCGTTTCCTTGTTCGTCCTTGTTGTAAGGTAAATTATTTACCACATATAATAAGAAGTCATTTCTTGTTCTGTAGGCAATTTTAAAAGATGTGCCATTCAGAACATTATTGACAGCTTGTAAATATGCCAATGCTTTATCACAAACATCTTTATAACATTTATATACATCAACTCCTTCAACTGCAATACCAATAAGTTCTTTTTCCCCTAATTTACCTATTTGTTCGTGTCGTTCAGTTAATCCAGAATATAAATCCACTTCGTTCATTTCTATCGTCATAGCTCTGTCCAACACTTTGCGTGAAAATGAGAATGTTGTTTCATCCATGTTAACAGTGCCTATGACAATCAGATTTTGCGGTATAGACAGGCGTTTTCCTCCTTCTTCGGTAAGATATTCTTCTCGTTCTTTATCGTCAGTAAATAGTTGGTCAATAAGACTTTTGTATGCATCTGTTGATTCAAATCCTATGATTGGGTCTGTTACAATATTACCGCTATCATCTAATTTTCGTGATTCGATAATACTAAGATATTCTGCGAAATATTGTTCTACAGGTGCAAGATTCATTTCATCAAGGCATAAAAAATGTGGTATGTTAGGATTATGAAGAGCTTTTACCAAGAACCTTAAAAATGGGCCAACAATATATCTTTCTCCATTTATTCTGCTTACATAACCTATCAGCTCACTCGAATCGTGCCAATTGGGTTTAACCTGAATCATTTCATAATTTATAGGTTTTTGTACATTGTATTCTTTTGAATCTTTATTCCAACAAGCGCGAGCTAATTCACGTACTATACGGCTTTTTCCTGTACCTGAAATTCCTGCAAGTAAAAGGAATGGTTTTGATTTAATTGCTGTAATGTATGGACGATAACTTGGGCATATGTTTTCTGTATGTTCAGGTTGTGATCCTAAATTTAAAGATAAAAGCATATGCTTCTCATCTTTTTCAAATAAGTCAAGAAGAGCATCATATTTTTTGTCATCACGTGGTATTGTACGAACGCAAAAACTTCTACCTAATTTTTCGAAGATTAGAAGATCTCCTTCATGTAGATTTTCACCTTTTTCAGTAAGAAAAGTGTTAAGTTTTGTACTCCATCTTACATTTGTTGCGGGTTGAATATCTATAATTTCGAATGAGCGAAGATCACTAATGTGACAAATGTTTATGCCTGTATTTTGGAAATTATCAATATTCGATTCTGGAACATTAAAGAAATTGATAGCTATATATTTAGGTATGTCTATTTGCTTTCCTTCGGCTTGAATCTTTGAAAGTTTACAAACATATATTACGTTCATATTATTATCCATTAAAATGTTTAAAAAATGCTTGTTTGTCATCGCGGTTATTTAAAACATCTATTTTACCGCTTTTATGAACAAGAAGTTTCATATCATTATTATGATCCACTTCTATAATTTGAGAATATTCATTGAGAACAAATTTTACACATCCAACGTTGCCCATTTCGCCTCCAAACAATGCGGCACCGGCAGTAATAAGATTAGGCTTATCAGGATGATTTTCAAGGTAATCAACTAAACCGTATAATAAATTGATAGAAGGGGTAATGTTAATGAATCCTCTCTTGGTAAAAGGATTTGGAACGTAATACCTCTGCATCCATTTCTTCATATATGAAATTGCTTCTTCTTCTGTAATATCATGATCGAAGCGTGGAATATACTCATTGTCATCTTCATAATATAAACCAAGCTGTAATGCAAGTTGATAAGGTGTTCTAAAAAATGCTCCATTATAGAACTCACTCATGTATTCACGAAATTTATCTTTGGTTAATCTTGTCTTTGGCAAAATGCTCACAAGTTCTATTACCGTGTCGATTGAGGCATTTCTCCATTTACAAAGTGGGTCTGATTTTGTCTTTGGATATTTAATCATGTTACGACCACTTTGGTTTCTTGTGTTTGTATGGTATTCTTCCATATTATTTATTTTTGTTATTCCAATAATTTATTAAAGCCTGTTCTCTTTTTTCTATTTGATGAAGTAATTCATCATCAAAATGAGTTGGATATTTTTTCTTTTCAATTAATTTATCTACTTTGACAGATGTATATCTAATACCCCCTGTCATCTTGTCAAGTACATTCAAATAATCTTTTCCTAATATTTCCCATTCTTTGTCGTCAAGAATATTTTCTTCGGCAGCTATTTGAATCGTCCATTGTTCGGCAATTGCCCTTGCAATATTAGGGAAAGTCTTGCTCCTCCATTTTTGACGCTCAACAGCATTCTTTGTTTTTGTAAATCCATCAGAATACCATTTTGGTTGTGATTTGCCACTGCCAAAAACAATACGTTCTCCATGATCTTTCGTTTCTTTTGAAGGATGAAGAGGACGAAGATTTTTTATCCAAAGACATGTGTTTTTTGAATAAGGATCTCCAAACATATAGGGTTGGATTGATTGGTCTGGTTTTCTCCATCTTGTACTCATTATTCCAACAGGATTTTCTATTGCAATACGTTTAACATTAGCTCCTGCAAGGAATAGAAAGAATTTTACACCATCTTCTCTGTCTTGTGCACGATGAGGGTAACGAGGATGTGGTCTTCTTTTTTCTATAGGAAGATCTTTGTCATCAGGATGATAGTACCATTGAGCTCCACTAACAGCAAGATACGTGCAAGGTGGATGTCCTATCATCAAATCCCAATCTCCATCAATTATAGCTAACTCCCCATTTTGTAATGTAAGGTCTGTTTTGTTGAGTACAGTTGTTACATCATGGTTGAAGTGCCATTCTGGATGAGGGTCTTCTATGTCTGTTCCAAATATAGTACCACTACATTGAAAAAGGTCACAGCTATATGCATTGTGTCCTAATTTACGGAATGCACGACAACATGTTTGACTTTCCTCACATGCAATTAATATATTAAGTTTCCTTTTCATTAATCTTTTTTATTTAAAACATCATACATAGCTTCAGCTATACCTTTTGCAAATAATACAGGAACTGCATTTCCTATCATTTTGAAGCAGTAAGAATTAGATCCTATAAATTTATAGTCCATAGGAAATGATTGTAATAAAGCAGCCTCCCTAATAGTAATACTTCTTAGTTGTTCGATGTCAGGATGTATAAACATGTAGCCATCTTTGTTTAGATGAGCGACGATTGTCGGTGATGGCTTATCCCATTCCAAATTTCTGTATTTTACATGATTTGATGTATGACCTGTTATTTTAGTATAAAAATCCATTTTCTCTTTTTGAGAAGACTTATTCATGTCGTTAGCAAGCCATTCTGCAAATAATTTTTGATCACGTTCGCCATGATAACGTGGAACATGAAGATTTATATGTTCACCTGATAGTTGTTCATGAGAAACATGACTTCTACCAATTTTTTCAATTTGAGCTTTTGGGGTCAGTCTTGGCATATCTCCAATTGCATCACGGACTGTTTTATGTGGCAACTTACTCTTATGGGCTGTTAGTGAATCATAGAATTCCTCAGTATTAAATTGAGAATCATGTTTAGTACCAAATATTATTATACGATTGCGTTTCTGTGGAACGCCAAAATCTTCGGCGCAATATACGGAGTTCTTTAATAATTCAGGAGTACGTATATCATAGCCAATAGATTTAAATGCTTCATATATTCTAATTCTTACTGGTATGTTACCAGGGCATGCACTTAATAAACCAGGAACATTTTCAAAAACAAAGGCTGTTGGCTTGAAGTAATCAACAATCTTTACAAAGCTTTCAAATAAATAGTTCCGATAGTCATATTTCATAGAATTAGGGTCTTGCGCACGTCCTGCAATAGAATATGCTTGGCATGGAGGTCCGCCAATTATTAAATCAACTTTATGACCATTGACCAAAGCTTCTAAACCTCCGTTCACTATGTCTCTATGGTTTTCCTTTTCATATTTTTTCTTTGTTTCGTCGCTCCAATTACCATGAATAAGTTCTTCTGTTTTTTGAACATCAAATTTAATAACACGTTTTTTTGCGTCATCTTCAGTATGATGCCACTTGTCTATTAATCGTTGACGTAAAGTATTTATCATCGGAGTTTCCCATTCTACGTGAGCTATCCCTTCAAACTTTCCTGTTTGAAGAAACCCTTCACTTAGACCTCCACATCCTGCAAAAAGATCAATAAATGTATATTTGTTTTTTTTTGTCATTATTGGATTATCCCTTGTTTGAAATTTACTTGTATCAAGAAACTTTATATCCGGTTGAAATTTAGGCATTATTTTACAGTGTCTCAATTTGTACTTGGGACACTGTTGTACATAATAATATTTAAGCTTTTAGCTAAAATTTTTATTGTTTTTTATCTGCCATTTTTATCTTAACCGTTGAGACTGTTTATAGATGCTTTTTTCTGCGGATACAAAGGTAATCATTTTATCAGATATATTTGTTTGGTAAAAACAATATTTAAGAAATACGCGTTAAAAATGATTACTAATATACAAATGATTGTATTCATTTTTTGTATTAGAGAATCTAAACTAAGAAATTTTTGTCAATAATTCATTATTTGTTACAATACTATATAAAAATCTGAATATCAGATAGTTGGTGCATGATATTTAGTGAAATAATTGGTAATATTTTTCAAAGTAAAGATAAAAATGCGTATATTTGCAAAAACGACAAGACTATGGAAACAAGAGCAATCGACACATTTGAAAAGCAAGATATATTCTATAATCGTATGATTGAGGATTATAAGAACGGAGTGATACCACATTCATCCGTTTTTGAGCCTTATTTCAGATGGAAAATGGACGAATGTAGCCATGACGAAATCACGCGTGAAATGGCTTATGTTATGATGGATGAGGCTTCAGCATTATTAGACGAATATTATGCCAAGCACCCTAATGCATACCAAAATATGGATGCCTATATTGATGAAGACCCGTGGCAGCAATATAAGGGATTTGGCGAAGATAAATATGTGGTGTCGTATCTCGAAGGTATCGACAGCGAACTGAAAAATATCATTGCTGTATTGATGTAATAATCAGTTCAGAAGAATAATTGAAGAAATAATAATAGTAATGTTGGACGTACCTTGGAACGGTACAGTTTCAAAGTGCGTCCAATGTTTTGTTAACAACTTTAATGAAAGAGCCTTGAAAATTTGAAATATTTTGGATTACTTATTTGAATGATTTATAGAGGTTTTATTTATTATGCTTTTTGTATGTTTCTAATAAAAATGAATGTGCATCTAATGCAAACTTATTTGATGGTTCTACACTGAGCCAGAAATTAACCTTTCCAAGTAGAATATTTAAATAATTTACTTTTCTTATTTTCTTCTTCTTTATGTGTGATTCATATCCATATTTCATTATAAAGTATAGTTCTTGTCTTAAATTTCGCTTATAATCTTTAGGTAATTTTAATTCTTTTCCATTAACTGATATACCAGTTACAATCCTTTTCCCTCCATGTTTATAGAGTCTCGTTTTTTCTGAATTAAGCGTAAATCCTTCGCTATTTACAATATTATTTATATATTCAATCAATTTTGCAGGGATAGAATCTCCAGAGAAAGTTAAATCATCAGCATATCTTGTATAATGTAATTTATATTTTTTAGACAATCTTATAAGCCGTTTATCTAACTTTTTTGCTATGATATTACTTAAATATGGGCTAGTAGGAGCTCCTTGAGGTAATGTTTCGTTATAGCTGCATAAAGATGCTAAATAAAATGCAACTTGATTAGTATATCCTAAAGATTTAAAAACATAAATAATTCTATTAATTTTTATAGACGGAAAGAAATCTTTTAAATCTAATTTTAATAATTCTTTTTGCCCTAAATGAATTTTTGCATTAGTTATAATAGATTTTTTGTGAGCAAATCCATGAGAGTATGGACTTATTGGTATTTTTTTTAGAATATTATTGTATATCCAATATTGCATTTCTAATAGTGCAGGATATGGAGCTAAGATTTCTCTAAATCCTCCGTTTCTCTTTTTTAATTTAAATGAGCGATAATGGTTTTCTGGAGAATTTATTACGGATGTAAAATATAAATCACTTCGTCCCATTAATAATCTTAAATGATTGAAATCAAAGATTATTGGAACATTATTTTTTACCAATATTTTTATATATTCAATATACTTATCATGCAAAGTTTGATTAATACCTTTGCGTGTAAAAAAATTATTCCATTTTTCTATAATAGCATCTGAAGTCATGTTCAATAAAAAGAAAAGGTGGATAAAACTACTTTCTATTCGTCAGCTCGTCAATAAATATTATTTTATTGGAGCTCGCTTCAATAAAATAATATTTATTGAATGCGAATCTTGGCTGTGCCAAGTGAGCTGTAGATAGTTCTCTGAACTATCTACTGAGGCTAAAATTAACCTTAGCCTTCGGAAGCGACACCACTTCCTAAATGCTAGTTTCTATTTTCCACCTTTTCATCTTTAAAATTATAAATTTATATGTCTGGCAAATATAGTGAATTTATTTTTAACTTTATGTCTATAAATTCAGCTGGTATATTGCTATATTTGTTTTTTAATGTATTTTTATTGTTGTTAACAAAGCGTGATGCCATTTCTTTCCCCTTTGCTGTTAAAGATATTCTTCCGTTTTCAAATATCAAAACATCTTCTTGTTTATATTTTTCAATAAATTTAAATATTAAACTAGGTGGCATTTTATATCGAGAATAAAATGTGAATGCATATAATCCATTAACACTCTCATAAAGATCCTTAAATATCTGTTTGTGACAATTATTCAAATCCTTTTTCATATCTAGTGAGTATTGTATTCCTTTCATTACCTTTATTATCTTTTAACCACCAAAAAATAGGAAATACAGAATTTGGAGTATTTCCATTTTCTGTAGAATATATTGCTTCTGCTTTACCATACCCGAATGAATAATCTTCAAGTTTTTTTTCTTGAATGGTTTTTGCTAATTTAGATTCTAAATGAATCATATTATCTTTGGCATGAGCTAATTCTTCACCTTTAAAAAAATCAGAAATTCCTTTTCCTATTTGAAGTGAACAAAATATCTCTATAGAGTCATCATTTAAAGCTTTTACTGCTTTTTCCATTCCTGCCATAAAGCAACATTTTATTTCAATAGGTTGCTTCGCATTATTTTTTAGCCATGATACTCGTGTTCGCAAAGATTTCCCTGTTCCAATAAACTCATCAATAATAATAATCTGATTTTTACCTTTGGGTATTACTTTACAAGCTTTCCCGATAGTATTAACAGTTTTTATATTTTTCCATCCTTTTTCATACAATGGGACTTTAATCATGTCTAATATTTTCTGTCCACTATCAGCTTCATCATCAAATGTGCAAGCTACTAATTGAGTACGTCCCATCTCAAATCCACAGTTCATAATATATTTAACCATTTGTTCCAAATGTAAATGGACGGCATATTCTTTTAAATAGTAAAAGCGGTTAAGTAATGAAAATATTAATTCTTTCTGCTCAGGTGTATCACACGTTGCAACCAACGCTTCAAGACTAGATTCTTTTTTGCTTAGCCAAGGTTGATGTGTGTATAATTGCATAAATTTATTGTAATCCTCTTTTTTATAGTCCATATTTTATTCTTGTTTAGGTTAACTTCTGATATTTTTATTTTAAAGTTAACTCAATTATACAAATATAAGTTGTTTCTTTTATATATAGTGAATCTCCTTTTTTGTATTTTTATATGGTATAATATCGAAACAATGTATTGAATAGAAAGCAAAGATAAATTATTTTCTCCAATATCAATAATATTATTTTCTCTTTTTGTGGTTTTTGACAAAATAATTGTTCTAATTTTTGTTTTACATATTATATCTATAATCAGTTTAGAAGAATAATTGAAGAAATAATAATATTAATGTTTGACGCACCTTGGAACGGTATAGTTTCAAGGTGCGTCAAATGTTTTTTGTCCTAAAAATGCAGCCATGATAAAAACACCTCGAAAATCTGAAACATTTTTATGCTGTTTCCCTTATAGTCAGCATTTAAATTATCTGTTATAAAGCTATTTGTTAAGCAAAATCAGCCTTGCTACTTTCAAACTGTTAATGGCCTGTTTGCGACCCGTAAATGGGCCACTTTTGCATCAAAAGTGGCCGAGTTTTTATGCGTAAACAATAGAGTTATTTTTGAGAAATGGACGGGTTGTTGAAACGGTTGGTTGCTGACGGACAATTATGCCGCGGACGGTAGGGCAGGCGAGTGCATGATGTTGTGTCGGCAGATTATAAAATAAAAATCCCGCCAACATACATTCTGGAATGTTGACGGGACGATTTTTTTAAATAATTATCTTTACAGAAGTCTCCCTTTGTCGGGCAATTCTGTGTTTTCTTTTTACTGTACGCCGAACTCAGCCTGCTGCTTGTCCACCTCTTCGAGAGTGCGTTTGCGCTCCTCGTCGGTCATTGTCTGCTTTGTTTCGGCAGTGTTGCGTGCGGCTTTGTTTACCGCTGTTGTAGGTTTATCGGTGTAGCATGCCGGCAGAGTGGGGGCTACGCTCTCTATTGTCAGCGTGTCGGCAGCGGGAGCATACACGCCGTCGTAGTATGAGCGCGCCGTGATGGTTATCTTGCCCGGCTTGTTGGTGGCTTGTATCAGTACGGGAGCCGAGCCCCATTCAACTATGCGCGGGTTGGCCATGATGTTGTCGCCGTCGCCTATTATGCGGCCTTCGCCCTCAACGGTGAAGTATATGTTGTCCTTAGCCAGACGCTTAACGTTGCCGTTGTCATCGGTAACTTCAGCCACAACAACAATGAAGTCACTGCCGTCGGCCGTAAGTTCCTTGCCGAGTTTGTCGGCATAGAGGCGCAGTTTGGTAGAGCGGCGCGACGGCATCTTCTTTTCAGTAGCCACCACCTTGCCGTCCTTTATGCCCTCAGCCAGGAGCGACACGCGCTGCCAGTTGCGCTGCTTGTAGCTGTATTCGCGCGCAGCCCAGAAGTTCCAGAAGTCTTTAAACACCACAGGAGCACAAGGCTTGTCGCTGTCGTCGTGAACAACGGGCAGAGTCATCACCTTGTCGCCTTCGAACATCGTCAGGCGCACACTGTCGCAGTTGGAGAACACCGTAACATCGTTGTCGGAGAACTGAGTCATCTCGTTGGCGATGAACACCATAGGCTCTGCGTTGCGGTCTTGCGAGCGGAACATCTCGAAGGCGTATTTCTTCTGACGGAAAGCGTCGTATATGCCTCCGTAGTAAGTGTCAGGATGATAGCCGCGCTGATGGTCGAACGGATGCCACAGACATCCGCCTATAAACTGGCGCTGACCGTGATACATCTCGCTGTAAGAGTTGCACAGAGCCATTGCAGCAATGAGCATTGGGCGCTCGCCCCATGAGCGCGCCGCACGGTTGATGTTGTTGTGGGCGTACCAGTCGTCGACCATCTCGCCAAACTCGCGCGTAAACACACACTTGTCTTCAGGCCAGTTACCCTTGCCTATGTTGTCGGCCCAGTCGTAAACAACGTCATAATTCTCCTTGACACCAGCCGACTGAAGGTCGGCAACGGCCACGGGACGGCCAGGATAAGGAAACTCGTCGCGCGTAATCTGCAATGCCTTCAGGGCAAAGTCTTCGGGATAGCGCGTCTCATTGAGTATAGGCTCCCACATCAGCACACAAGTGTGGTTGCGGTCGCGGCGTATGATGTTGCGCGTGTTCTCATGAACAAGTTCGCCGAAGTGAGGATCCTTGTTCCAGTATTGCCAGCCCGGAGTGGGCACAATGACAAACAGGCCAAGCTCGTCGCAGGCATCCATGAACGACGGGTCCATGGGATAATGGGCGCAACGCACGATAATCATGCCAGCATCGCGCAGACGCTTGGCGTCGCGCCACTGCTGACTGTTGGGCAGAGCGTTGCCAACATAGGCAAAATCCTGATGACGGTTGCCGCCAATGAGCTGATGATAAGGCTTGCCGTTGAGCCAGAAACCGTCCTTGCCGCGGAACTCGGCCTTGCGGATGCCCATGCGCACCATGCCGCCGTCTACACTCTTGCCACCCTGCATGACGCTTATCTCAACGTTATAAAGATAAGGCGACTCGGGCGACCACAGTTCGGGATTCTTCAGTTTCATGGCAAGATATGCCGTTGCGCTCGATTTGGCATCGACCTTTATCTTCTTTGTAACCGACTTGATGCGCTTTCCGTTCTTGTCTTTCACAACAACAGCCACAGTAGGCTGTGCCATCGAGGCTGATGTGTTGCCCACCTCTACGTTGACAAATACGTCGGCACTCTTTTCAGATATGTTGTCGTAATGAAGGAACACGCCACCGCCTGCCACCTTGTTGGCCTCGAGCGCGTCGGTTATTGCCAGGGGCGACTTGCCAATGAGCCACACGTCGCGATACATACCGCCATGATAGCAGAAGTCGAGAGCCGTCTGCTTCTTTCCCGGCGGATAAGTCTTGTCGTCGCTGTTGTCGGCCTTTACTGCCACCACACACTTGTCGCCCGCCTTTACGCCCAGTTCGGTCAGGTTGACGGTTATGGGCAGGTATCCGCCCAGATGCTCTTTCACTTTCTTTCCGTTGACATACACCTCCTGCTTGCCCATAATGGCCTCAAAGTGCAGCGTGATGTCCTTGCCCTTCATGTCGGCAGGCACGGTGAAATGTTTGCGATACCACGCAATGCCCTGATAGTTGCGGCAGCCGCTTGCCTCGGCAGGTTCGAGTCTTACGCTGTGAGGAGCGCACACCACCTGCCAACTGCTGTCGTCAAAGTCGGCAGCAGCGGCACCCTGAGCGTCGCCAAGATGAAAGCGCCAGCCCTGGTTGAAGTTATAGATAACGCGTCCGCTGCCCTGCAGAGGGAAGAGTCCGGCAACCGAAGTGCCGCTGTAGGCTCCGGCTGTGAGCGAGACGAACAACATTAATAAAAGAAAAATCTTTTTCATGCTAAACTGATTATTATTATGCTTTAAAAAGAAACCCGCACCGTGCATGGTGCAATATCACTGCGGCCGTTTGCCTCGTGTACATTCCCATGGCTCGCGGTTGCGGGTATGTCTGTTAGTATTATTCGGCGGCCCTGTCTGGGTCTATCACCACATGCTTTATGCGCTGACGGCGCCATGTATAGATGCAGTGAATCTTTCCGTCGGATGTCTGAATTATCGAAGGATAAGAATACTGGCTTACGGGCGACTCCTCGAGCGTTATCCAATGTTTCCAGTCAACACCGTTGTCAGATTTCATCACCGACAGCGGAGTGCGCGCTCCCTTGCCGTTCTTTATGCCCTTGGGTATTGGGCGGTCGTTGCATATAAGCACATGAGAGCCGTCTTTTAATGTAACGGCATCCAGACCACTATTATTGTTTGGAGTGTCAATAAGTTGCAGTTTGCTCCATGTAAGTCCGTTGTCAGAGCTGTAGGTTATGCCTATGTGCTCGCTGCGTGTGCGTGCCACGGCTGCCAGGCGACCGTCGTTGAGCACCATTATTGACGGCTGAATGGCCTTTACGCCCTCGTCGGCCTTAACAAAGTCGGTGCGTTTCCATGTCTTGCCCATGTCGTCAGAGTATTCAAAATACAGGCGCCATCCGCCTTCCTCAATGCTTGTAGGTGCAATGATGCGGCCCTTGCTCATTATGGGCTTGTTCTTTATCGGACCGAGATAGCCCTCCTGCAGCGGCTCGCGCTTGCTCCATGTCTTGCCGCCGTCCTTAGAGCGCACCATCCAGCCTGTCCAGTCAGCCACCTTGTTGCCAATCTTGAAATATATGACAAGGTCGCCTCCGGGTATCTGATATATCACCGGATTCCAGCAGGCCTTGCGCTGATAGCCCTCAGGATTCTTTCTTATCTTCTTGTCGAGTATTGGTCCTTTTGCTGCCGGGGCGTTAGTGCTGTCGAGTCCAGACAGACCAGCCAGCTTGGCTTCCTCACTTCCTGTCTTGAATACGCCGTCGGCCACGAGCTGAGGCGCCAACCATTCGTCAGAGCCTTTAGGCTTACGGCTCACCCAGATGCACACATCAGGGTTGCGCTCCTTAGTTCCGCCGAAATATGTTGCCACAAGGTCGCCCTTGCTTGTCTCGGCTATCGTGGCAGAATGACACTCGGGGAATGATGCCGACTTATACAGAAACTCGTCTGAAACTACAGCCTTGTCGGGCATGGGCATATCGGCAGTAAGGTCGTATTTGCCCGAACCAATGTTCTTGATGCTGCCGTCGGGCATGTGCAGTTCGGCAGTGGTGTTTGCCGGAATCTCGACGTGCCATATCAGTTTGCCTGCCTTCTTGTGCCAACGGCTTACGATGGTTCCGTAGATTGACTTGTAAGACGCGTTGATGTCGTCAATCTCGTCAACGTTGAACGCAGGTTTCATCACGATATGCTTGAAGCCCGGCTTGTTCTCGTCAGAGTTAATGCCTGCCACATCCTCATAAATCCACGACACAAGGTCGCCAAGCAGCATAACGTGGTTGCCGCTGTTCATCCACGGATTGGCAGTGTCGCCGTTCCACAGTTCCCATATCGTTGTGGCTCCATGTTCGGTCATGTAGCCCCAGCTCGGATACTTCTTGTTGGTTGCCAGCAGCCATGCCATGTCGCCACGGCCCATGTCGGTTAGTCCGTGCATAAGCCACTGTACGCCTATCACGCCGCAAGAAATGGCTCCCTTGTTGAGGGTTATGATGTTGTGTATGATGTTTTTCTCAACCTCACCGCGAACATAATCGTCGTCAATCATGCCGAACGCCAGCGGAAGAAGGTTGGCAGTAACCGTGTTGTTGCCGTAGAACGTGCTGTCGGGATAGAGCATGAGTCCCGGCACCTCAGCCGTGTTGCGGTTTATGGTGAGGAACTTCTTGTTGAAGGCTTCCTTCACGCGTGCTGCTTCAGCGCCGAATTCAGCAGCGTCTGCCGGCTTGTCAAGAATCTTGGCAAACCTCTCCATCATCTTGTTCAGTCTGTAATAGTAGGCCGTAGCAATGAGAGTGCCGTCGGTTACGCGCTTGGGGTCACGGCTGTGTATCAGCTTTATGTCCTCAGGCGGCACGCACCAGTCGCCGTATTTGTCGCGCGGCATCAGTCCGTCTTTGCCATACTGATATTTCATGTGGCCGAGCCAGCGCTTCACGTTGCCGTAGTAGCGGCTCATAGGTTCGGCGTCGCCATACTGGTTATACATCATCTCGAGCGAGAAGGGCAGGGCAGAAGGCCATGTTATGTTGTCAGAATAATAGTTCCAGTAGGCAGGAGCCACGTCGGGTATGCAGCCGTCTTCACGCTGAGCCTCGGTTATGTCGCGTGCCCATTTGGCATAGAGAGCGTTGTTGTTGAATATGAAAGCCTCGCCGAAACATCCGCGCACACGGTCGCCAAGCCACGGCTGACGCTCGTCGCGCTGCGGACAGTCGACAGGCATGCCCTTATAGTTGCCCAGGATGCCCCACATGGCGTTATGATAAACCTTGTTGAGTATGGTGTCGGTACATTCAAACGAGCCTGTCATTTCCATCTCGTCGCTTACCACTTCGCCCACAATGCCGTCAGCTTTTACATCGTCAAGACCGGTAATCTCGGCATAACGGAAACCGTGATATACAAAAGTAGGCGCCCACCAGCGGCCGTCCTCGTTGCCGGCTGCAACATAATAGTCGGTTGTAAATGCGTTGCGCAGGTTCTTTGTGAACAGACTTCCGTCCTCGTTGAGCTTCTCGGCATACTGAATCTTCACGCTGTCACCGGCATTTACGCCGCCGATGCGCAGTTTTATCCAGCCCGCCATGTTCTGTCCCATGTCTATGATGTAGCCCTTGCCGTGCTTAGTGATGCTCACAGGCTTCATGGTCTTCACCACCTTCATGTTAGGACTCATGGCTCCGTGCAGCGTTCCCGTAGGTATGCCCACGCGCTCTGCCGTCATCCATTTAGAGTCGTCGTAGCCTACAGATGTCCATGCGCCCAGTTCTTTGCGGGCGTCATATATCTCGCCGTCATACTCGTTGTTAGAGCGTATAGCCCCGTCGGGATTCAGTTTCCATTTGTTATTCGATGATATAACCTTCTTCTTTCCGTCGGTAAACTCAATGACGAGGTTAAGACGGAGCTTCGGATAGCCGAAGTTAGTAATCTTGTAAGGTTTCTTTTTCTGCTGCATCGTGTAGAAACGGCCGTTGCCAAGAGTAACGCCAATGGCGTTCTTTTCGGTCAGCATCTGCGTAACGTCGAACGCGTTATACAGCACCGTCTTACGATAGTCGGTAGGAGCAGGCGCCAGAACCTGGTCGCCCACTTTTTTGCCGTTGATGTAAGCCTCATACATACCCAGTCCGCTGATGTAGAGCGTAGCACGCTTTACGGGTTTGTCCAGACTGAACTCGGTGCGCAGATAGCGCGAACTCAGTCGGCTGTGAACGTCCTCTACATCCCACGGCATAGCCTTCTCCAGACCGATCCACTGACCGCTCCAGTCGGCTTCGTTGAGCAGTCCTACGTTCCACATAGCCGTATTGCTCCAGTCAGACTCACCTTTGTTTGTAGTAACCTTCACGCGCCAGTAACAAGGAGTGTTGCTGCGCAGTTCCTTGCCTTCATATCTTACCCACTGCGACCTGTCGCCAAGCAGTGTCGCGTCCCAAAGGTCGCCCTCAAGTTTCTCCGCCTTTTCGGGTGTTGATGCCACGATTATGTGGCATGCCGTCTGCATAACGTCGTTCTCGTCCGACGTTATTATCCAGCCCAGTCGCGGCGTAGATGTGTCGATACTCATCGGATTGACCATGCGCTCCGTCTTCAGTTCAGTCACGGCAACAGGGAATTGCGACTTCTTCGCATTTTGCTTCCTTGCTGCCATGACCGGCATACAAAGCGCTACAGCCAATGCCGTTATGAATGCTTTGCGTATCATTGTTTCTCTTGTATTTGCGTCTCAGTTTTTCCGATATAATTCTTGCTTGAGTCAACGGCAATAAGCACACGGTCGCTGCCGCGCAGATAGGCTGCGTCGTAAGTAAACTCAACGACCTTGCTGTCGTATTCGCCGAGATAAGTCAGTTTGCCGTCAGCCGGATTCATCCACCAGACGTTCTTCTTTGCGCCGCTGATCTTTGTCAGATCTATGCTCATAGGCTTTCCGCTGTAGTTGTAAACCAGCATATAGTCATTGCCGCGGGTTGCTATCACGCGGTCGTAACGCTCACCGTTCTGTCCGGCAATGATGCTCTGGTCAGCCACACGCTCTGTGAACGGGAAACTAAGCATGAGCCATTTAAGATATTTCATCTGGTTGTAGCCCGGATCGTTCATTGCGTCCCACCAAGGTTTCTCGGCACCAAACGACGCCTTCAGTCCCGGACGTATAAACTGCATGACAGAGTTGTGACCGTAAGTGTGACCGAAAGCTCCGGCAAATACTGCCCAGTAAGCATAACGGCGTACATCATAGTCCTGCCAGCGTGGAGCAGAGAAGTCGTGAAGTCCCTGCGGAATGTCCTCGTATGACGGCTCACCGTCGATAACAGGGCGCAGCGGTTTCTTCTCAAAACTCATGTCAACATAGCGCCAGTTGTCTTCCTCGGTGTTCTCCTTTATGGTGTAGTCACCGTCACCGTTACGCTGTCCGTAGCGACGGTGTCCGCTCTGAAACATGTTAAAGTCCATCCACTCGCGGTCGTTATACCACCATGCCGACGTTGTGCGTCCTCTCGGATGAAATGTCATTATGTGGTTCTTGTCAGCTTTCTTGATGGCTCTTGCCATAGCGTCCCACACCTCAGGCTTCTTGTCGCCCATGATGTCGCCGCCAATCATCCATATAATGTTAGGCTTATCTTTGTATCTCTCGCCAAGAAACTTACCAAGAGCGGCAGCCTTCTTTACGTCCATCTTGTCAATCATAGAGCCCCAGATGCAGTCCATAGCTATGTAGATGCCGTTGCTGGCAGCCACGTCAACGATATAGTCGAGATGCTCCCAGTAGCCGTAAACACCCGGCTTAGACACCTTGCTGAAGTCAAACTCAGCATTGTTTGCGGCATGACCATATACGTTGAATGTTGGTATGGCGTTGAGTACCTGAATCTGCTCTACGTTATATCCCGCCAGACGATCCTTTTCAAGGAAATATTCAGCCTCCTCACGGTTCAGTCGTTCAGGCAGCAGCCATGCCGTGTTGCCCATCCAGAAAAACGGCTTACCGTTTTCGTGTACAATATAGCGGTTGTTTTCCGACACAACAAGCCGTCCGTTGCTCCACGGCTTGTATATCTTACCTGCCGCGTTGACAGCCAATACGCTCAGCAGCAGTGTTGCGATAAATAGTATTTTCCTTTTATTCATACTACTTTTTATAATGTTTAATTTGTTAATATTATTCTCTTTCAGGCTAATTCATTCTTTCGGTTATGTCCGGCTCGTATAAATACAATGGCGGAAATACGGGCTTTATTGTATTATTCCCATATTCCGCCATCTCATTTATTCTGCCTCAAATGTGTACACAGCGCCCTTCTTGGTGCTTATGTCATAGAGATATGTCTTCTTTGCTTCCGGCATCTTTTCGATAGCATCGGGATAGTTTATCTTCTGACGGATGTCCGTTGGAGTTTCAAACAGTCTGTTCTTGTTCTCGCCCTTCACAGTCTTCAGACCTTTGCCCTTCAAAGGCACAGCCGAACGTATGCGCAGGTTGCCGCCAAGTTCCGACTTCACCGTTGCCTTTGTTATCTTGTTGTCCTTCCATGTCATGCTCACCTCAAAGCCTCCGCGTGCTTTCAGTCCGCTTACGGAGCCGTCTTTCCATGTGTCGGGCAGGGCAGGAAGCAGATAAACAAAGCCGTCATGACTCTGTATCATCATCTCTGCTATACCGGCTGTGCAGCCGAAGTTGCCGTCAATCTGGAATGGCGGGTGAGCGTCAAACAGGTTAGGGTATGTTCCGCCTTTCTTCTTCTCGTTGCGCACCAGTGTCAGCTGGTCGCCAATCAGCTTCCATGCGTGGTTGCCGTCGAGCAGTCGTGCCCACAGACACACCTTCCAGCCCATGCTCCATCCCGTAGACGGGTCGCCTCTGTGAATGAGTGATGTTCGTGCGGCAGCAGTGAGTTCGGGTGTGCGGAACGGAGAAATCTGATTGCTCGGGAAGAGTCCGTACAGATGCGACACATGTCTGTGATTGTCATTCGGATTGTCCCAGTCGTCCATCCATTCCTGCAACTGTCCCCAGCGTCCTGTCTGCAGCGGCACCATGTCGGTAAGTTTCTGTTTCAGACTATCAATCAGCGTTGCCGTCTTGGTCTTGCCCAATATGTCGGCAGCATCGATTACATGGTTAAACAGGTCGTAAAGCAGTTCGTTGTCCATCGTTACGCCTGCGGCAGTTGTAGCCTTGTACGGGTGCTGATTTTCGGGAGACAGACTGGGGCAGATAACCCACCAGTTGTTCTTCGGCTCGCGCACCATAATCTGATTGAAGAAGCGTGCCGCGTTCTCCATTATCGGATATACGCTTTCGAGGAACTTAACGTCGCCTGTATACAGATAATGCTCCCACAGATGCTGGCACATCCATGCGCCGCCCGTAGGCCACAGACCCGACGGAGCCTTGTCTATGGCTCCCGTTACGCGCCAGATGTCGGTGTTATGATGCAGCACCCATCCGTCGGCTCCGTACATTATTGCTGCCGACTGGTGTCCTGTCTCGCTCACGTCCTTAATAAGACCGAACAGCGGACCGTTGAGTTCGGTAAGGTTTGTCGACTCAGCCGGCCAGTAGTTCATCTCAAGATTGATGTTGCAAGTATATTTGCTGTCCCACGACGGCAGCATTTTGTCGTTCCATATTCCCTGCAGCGTAGGGGGCTGTGTGCCCGGCTGCGAGGTGCATATCAGCAGATAGCGGCCAAACTGGAAGTATGTCTCAACCAGATGCAGGTCGGTCTGTTTCTTGAACAACTCAATACGCTTGTCGGTTGTCGTTGACGCAAAGGCATCATCGCCCAAATCCAGTTTCACGCGGTCATACATAGTCTTGTATTTCTTAACGTGTGCCGCCTTGATAGTGTTGAAGTCCTTCGTCAGCGCCTCTTTAAGAGCCGCCTCAGAGCGCAGCGTGTCGTTGCCGCTGATGTCCTTATAATTGTTGAAGTTAGTGGCTATAGTCAGATAAATAGTGGCCTCGTCGGCACCGCTGATTTGTAGCACTCCGTCACGACTACGCATGCTTCCGCCTTTTACTGTAGCCGTAGCCCTGCCCGTAAACGTTACCTTGCCTTTCTGTCCTTCATGCCATCCGCTCACGCCACTCAGCACAATCTCGTTGCCTTCCGACTTAATTGTCACGTCCTGCTGCGGCGATGTCATCTGCGCATTGCAGGTTATCATGCCTTTCTTGCTTGCAGTGAGGTGTATGGCTATTACGTTTCCTGCCAGCGACGATATATATTCTCTCTGATAGGTTACGCCGTTGCTTGTATATCTCGTTATGGCGCGGGCAGAGTCGAGACTCAGTTCACGGTAGTAGTTGGTGTATTCGCCGTTGCCGGGAAAGTTGATATACAGGTCGCCAAACGGCTGATAAGGCATACCGCTGTTGGTGTTTGCCTGCACGTGTGCCGTAGCCATGTCCTGCGCCTCCTTATATTTGCCCTCCCATACCAGTTGTCTTATCTTTGGCAGATACTCCTTAGCCTCCGGGTTGGCGTTGTTGTTGGGCCTTCCTGCCCATATTGTCTCTTCGTTGAGCTGCAGACGCTCAGAGCCTGGCGTACCAAATATCATGGCACCCAGTCGACTGTTGCCTATCGGCAGCGCCTCAGTCCATGTGTATGCCGGTCTGTCGTACCACAGCACATGCTTGTTTTCAGCCATGCCTTCAGTTGCAGTCATCAGGCATACGGCTGCCAGCAATGTTGTCTTTAGTAGTGTTTTTCTCATTTATTTCTTAGGTGTAAATCTTAGTGCGTTCTCGTCTTCAATAGTAACCTTGCTCTCGTCGAGCTTTGATGCGTCGAGATTGAAGGTGTCAATAAAGAATTTATAAACAGCGTTACGCTTGTTGTCGCCGAAGTCGTGGCGCTCTTTCGGCAGATGAATGTTGCTCACCTTGTCAGTAGCGCCATAAAATCCGTAAATGCGCCGCAGGTAAGGATATTCCAGTTCGGGAGTTGTCGATGTCCAGTCGCCTCCGTCGCTCACCAGCATCATAGGCTTTGGGGCAAACATTGCAGCCAGTTCGGCATTACATGTGCCTCCTCCAGCCAACTGTATCGGCATTCCGCTCTCACACGGACAGCCGCCGTCGAACCACGACGATACGCTTACCACAGGATTGGCAGCTGTATATCTGTCGTCGAGTACAGTCAGCAGCACCGTCTGAGTGCCGCCTCCCGAGCCTCCGTTCACGCCTATCCGTTTGGTGTCTACGTCCTTGCGCTGTATCATCCAGTCGAGTATCCTTATTCCGTTTAAAGCCTGCATCACGTGAGCCTCTGATGTCTGGTGCGCCTTGCTGCCCACTTCGTCAGCCGATTCGCCCCATCCCCACAGGTCATAGTCTACACATATCGCTCCCATGCGCGCCAGCGTGCCCAGTCTCAACTGCTGCACCTTGCCGTAGCGTCCGTTACTGAAGTGGCCGTTGGGGCATATTATCAGCGGATGCTTTCCCTTGCCTGTAGGGGCGTAGATAGATCCGCACACCGTATGACCGTTAACCGTCTTCAGTCTGAAGTTCTGCACGGTATAACCTTCAAACTTCCTAATCTTTGAGTATTCGGGCTTCTCCTTGGAGCATAGCGGCAGCAGTTTGTCAATGCCGAGTCGCTCTCTCACTTCCTTTCGCAGCGTGTCTCGCCGTGCCTCCCATTCAGTTTTGTTGCTGTATAGCGACGTCAGCCAGTTTATCATCTTCTGTCCGTCTTCAGGCTGTCTGCGCGGATATTCGTAAGGCTTAATCTTATACAGCTTGTCGTTCTGCTTAACGGCTTTGAAGTCGAATGGCGACAAGATGTTGTTGAGAGTCTCTTCGAGAGAGTAGGGACGCACACGGAAGTCGGCATACTCCAACTTCAGTCCCGTTGTGTCAACGTTGTATTTCAGTCTAACACCGAATCTCGCCGACACGTCTTTCAGCACGTCGCTCAGCGGTCTTGTATATTTGTTCTCAAAAGTTTGAGCTCCGGCACTCATGCTCAGTAGCATCAGTGCCGGTATTATAATGCGTTTCATTTCTTGTTTATTTTATAAGTCAGTTTACCCAGACCGTCCCTCTTGGCGGCTAGTTTGCCGTTGAAGAACAGCATCAGGCCCTTGCCCTGATGATAGCGCTGTCCGTCCTTGTCGTACACGATGGCAATGTTGTTGCCGCGATAGCTTATGTTGTCCAGGCAGAAATAGTTCCATGTGCCTTCGGGCACAAGCGGATTGACAACTATGCTGCCGTCTGCCTGCGGTCTTAGTCCTGCAATACCTGTTATCACAAGGTCGGCAAACGTAGAGTGATTGTAGTATCTGCTGCGCTCGCGGTCGCCCATCAGCCATGCTCCGTTCTTCTCGTCGAGATATTCGCCTATATACGGGCGTCCTCTGTGATGCTGGCTCTCAACATACAGTTTCATCTGTTTGAAGAATGTAGAGTCGCCCACAACAGGGTCGGGATATGTGTTTATGTAGTTTGCCATTGCCGTAAGCGTCTGACTTGTGGCAAAAGGCCATACGGCACCGTCCCATTCGCATTTGCCCACTCCGTGAGTTCTAAACTGAGGATGTCTTCTCTCAGCCGTTGTCAGTCCGTAAGGAGCAGAGAATCCTTTCTCGTCCTCCACCTGTTTCCATGCCTCGTCATATCTCTTTGCGTCAGGCAGGTTGAAATACCAGGGGATAAATCCTATAGCCTCGCGCACGGCAGCCAGAGTGTCGCCTCTCATAGTCTCGAAGAACGACTGCTTCTCGCTCCACAGATTTGTCTGTATCAGGTTCTTTATCGTATCTGCCTCCATGGCATATTCTTTCGCCTTTTTGGTGTCGCCTGCCAGCTTGTTCAGTTCGGCCAGCGCCATTGCGTTGCCGTACATATAGCTGTTTATTGTCGGACGTGCATACTGTTTGCGTCTTCCGCCGCTTATACTCTCTTCCATACCGTCCTGCACGTCGCCCTGCCAGTAGAGTCCGCTCTTCAGTCGGTTGGTTCTCTTCCATCGTGCGTATTCCTCTTCGAGCGACGGTTTCAGTGCCGTTACGAACGCAGTGTCGCCAAGCACCTTGTAAGCCTCATACACTGCAGCCGGGTTCCATGAACTGAACTTGTTCATCTTCTGCATGGCCTTGCCGTCGTTGCCGTGATACCATGTGTTCAGTATCTGGTGCAGATATGTAGAGTCGCGCAGCCAGCGTGTCTCCATTATGTGATGTCCCACGGCGCAGGCAATGAGATTATACTTGTCGGCATAAGAGCGCTGAACAAGAAACTCCGTCATGCCCAGTCCTACGGGAGTGCGCTTAATGTGCTTGCGCAGCGACCACCAGCGGAAATAGTAAATCTCCTCCATGTCCTTGTCGGGACAGTCAAACAGCGGGATGTTCTTGCTCATCCATTCAGACGACTTGCTGTTAGGTATGTCCGTAACTATGTTCTCGTCCTCCATCGTGTTGAAGTATTCGGCATAGTGGGCATAGTAGTCATATTTCAGTATTGCTGATGCCGAGTCGGCGTCTGCCGATGCAGTCTTCACGTTGGCGATAGAGAATGATGCCAACTTGTCCTGCTCGTCGGCACGCGGCATGTCAACATACTGGTCGGCAGGAGTCTCTATGCTCGGCTCAGTGAACAGGTCGCCTGTGCGGAACACTATACGTGTTATGGCGTCAACGGGCGTGTCGAACATACGTGCCGTTGCCTTCTTGCCGTTTACGAAATATGTTCCCACGTGTCCGTCAACCGACAGCTTAGCCGTGATATGATAAGTCTGTCCTGCCTCATAGTGCTTAACCATGCCTCCGTAGCGCGCTCCACCCTTCACCTTCATCGTTGCGGCAGAGTCGAGCACTATGCGTGAGCACATGTTGCCCTTGTCGTCAAGAAACTCTATGTTGAGCTGTCCGTGGTCGTTCTGTGCCGGCTTAACGTCAAAGTCTACCGTAAGTTCCTTCGTAGCCGGTATCACTTTCTCCACCTTGGCATAGTCATACGGATCCTTGTCGCTCAGTGTCAGCCATTCGCCGTTGAGCGTCACTGGTGCCCACAGCGGCGAGTATATGTTCCAGTCTTTCATGTCCTGCAGTTTGGCATACTTGCTGAAACTGCCTTCCGCGTGCTCCGTGGCTTTTGTCTTTACAGGCACAGGTATGCACGAAACCCACATATCCTCTTTGTTGTTGCTGTAAGTAACCCACAGGTTCTTGTCCGGCGGAGTGCCGTTGCCCTCCAGTATGCCTCGCGTGTACTGCGGACCGTAGCTCTTGTAGTTGCCCCAGTGGCGTTCGGGCGTAACCTCGCCGTTCACCAGGTTGAGCGTTGTATATTCCAGTCCGTCGTTACTCAGCGATATAGCCAGCGGCCAGCGATATTCAGAAGGGTTGTAAACCGTGGCATAAGTGCCGTCAGAAAGTCGCTGTCCCCATATCTTCGCGTTAGAGTTAACAAAGCCGTGAGCCCTCTTTGCCGGCTGTCGCCATGTGTTTCCGCCGTCGCTGCTTATACTTGTCAGCGCGTGCTTCCACAGTCCCACCTTGCGTCCGTCGGGCAGAGTGTATCCGCTGAACGCCTTATAGGGAGTTTTCAGCGGCAGTATGTCGTCGTTTCTGTCTGCCTCTTCAACCCACTGCATCCTGTACATCGGGTTAGCCAGAATCTCGTCGCAGGCCTTCACAAATTCTTTGTCCTTTGCCTTCTTATAATATGGATAGTCGGTGTTCTTTTCGTTAAATCCGTGGTTATAATATATAAAGTATATCGGACCGAAAGTGCCGTCGGCCTTAATCTCCCTTACCACGCGGCCGATGCCGTTGCCGTCGTTGGGGTCGTCTTTCGGAGTGAGAGCCACACCGTAGTTGCCCATCGCAATGAGTCGGTTGCTCTTTGACACGTAGAAACCTACGCGCTGGTGCATTATCGCCTTCAGGTTCTTTGCCACCACGCCCGGCCATGTAGGCTTGGTGTATCCGTCGGGAACGTTATATTCTGGGAACAGCACCACCGGATCAGTCCATTTATATCCGTCTACAGATGTCTGAAGCATGGTCTTTCCGGGCGGCTCATGCTCACTTCTCGGGTCGGTCAGATAGTGCATGTAGAACTTACCGTTCCAGTATGCCATCATGGGCTGATGGTTATACAGCGCGCCCTGTTCGCCCCTCATGGTCTGAATGCTGTGAACTCCTACCACGGGCGACAGTCCGCCGTCATGGCGTGCCGGCGTTGCCACTGTTGTTCCTGTGTAATGCACGGCGTCGCGGTTCTCCTTTATCAGGTTCTTCACAATCTCCTCGTCTGCCATGAACACAGTGCCGTGCTTATGACCTACCGGGAAGCTCACCGCACCTGTCTGATCCTGAAAATGCACAAAGTCTCTTGTCCTTGCGGCACCATATATGCCGTGGCGGTAAGAGTCGTAATATATGTAATACCATCCTTTCACGAATGCCGTTGTAGGACCTTCGCAGAAGCTCTCTGTAAACGGTTCTGATGCCTTGCTCCACGGGCCGTAAGGCGACTTGGCGAACGCTACCTTGATGTTGCGCTGGTCTCTCGAGTTATCCTTCAGCACCATCACATAGTCGTCCTTGCCTCTCTTCAGCAGAGTGGCGTCAATGCAGCTGAAGTCGGGGTCGATAAGCACCTTTGCCTTGCTGAACTTCTTGAAGTCTTTTGTTGTTACGTAGTACAGACGGTGATTGTTGTAGTGGTCTTCTTGATAGTCGGGAAACTTGCCCGGCACGCACGATGCCCACACAACCATATATTGCTTCTTTACGTCATCGTAAAACAGCTCCGGCGCCCACACGTTAACCGTTGTCGGGTCGGTCATCACGTTTATCAGTCTTGGCTTGCTCCAGTGTATAAGGTCTTTCGACGAAGCGTATCCGAAGCCTTTGTCGCCCTTCCAGCTTGAAGTCCACACCAGATGAAACGTTCCGTCGGGTCCCTTAACAATCGAAGGGTCGCGCATCACCTTCTGAACTCCCACTTCCGGGCGCAGGAAAGTGCCTTGTATGGTGTCCCATCTCATTCCGTCGTAGCTGTAGATAAAGCGCAGTCCTTCATTGGCAGGCTCATGGAACGAAGTGGAAACGTAAATGTCTTTCGCTAAAGAAAGATTGGGTGCCGCCGTTGAAAATATAACGATGGCAGACAAAAAAAGTTTTCTCATTTCAGTTTTTCTCGTTTATGTGTATGACGCTACGATTTAAGGTTTGTAATCATATTAAATAACGTAACGGCAAATTTTTTATTATAATAATGTGTGTTTTTGTCCCGTCAGTGCCCCGTCAGCCGTTCTCGCGTCATGTCGTCCGTGCTGCCGATAAGCCGTAATATAGTCTCCGTCGCGCGCATCCCTGGTCTCTGTCGTAGCGCTTTTGTTCCGGAAATATGTTTGTTATACTTTTTTAAACCAATTGACAGCCTCATGCATTATGAATGTAAACATTATTTTGTACTTTTGTACAAAAGTTTACGGACACGGCTTTTTGAGCGTGATAATGTCGCCTTTTATCCGTGTTTTGTGATGCTTTAATATTGCTGCTACTGTCATGTCTTACACATTGAGACTTGCGGCGCACCGTAAAAAGGAAAGAATAAAATCTGACAAGACAAAAATAACAAGCCTATGAAGTTGAGATTGTGTTTATTTCTTATGGCCTGCTTCACGTTCCTGAGCAACGGTCAGGCCAGCGTCAACGTTTTTAACATCAAGGGCCGCGTTATCGACAAGGCAGGACGCGGCATAAGCGGAGTGGTGGTAAACAACGGTGCGGCATTTACTCGCACCGATGCCAACGGCAACTGGGCATTGCGCACCGACACGTTTGTCAGCAAGTTTATAAGCATATCCACTCCGGCTGCCTACAAACTGCCGTCTAAAAACAGCATTGCATCTGGCTTTTACGTGCCTGTTAAGAAGGCTGTGGGCTTAAAGAGCTGCAACTTTGTGCTTGAAAAGCGGGCAAAGCAGAGCGACAAGTTCTATTATATTGCTATATCCGACCCGCAGATGCTCAACGCTTCCGACATGAAAAGATGGAACACTGAGTTTGTGCCAGATATGCGTTCTGTTGTCGACTCGCTCAGCAAGACACGTGATGTCGTGGGCATCACCGTTGGCGACATGGTGTTCGACAACATGCCTTTCTTGCGCAATTACGCTTCGTCGTTCAAGAACATGAAGATAACCATGTTTCAGTGTATCGGCAATCACGACTTTGACAAGCGCTACAAGGGACTCAACAACGAGCGCTTGGGCACAGGAGCTTACGGTGAGATGATTTACGGCAGCCTGTTCGGACCTGTGGACTATTCGTTCAACATCGGCAAGGCGCACGTCATAACGATGAAGAACATCAACTATAAGGGCAACAAGGTGTATGTTGAATATATGACTGAAAACCAGCTGCGCTGGCTCGCCAACGACCTGAAGTTTGTGCCTAAAGGCTCGCTCGTCATCCTTAATATGCACGCTGCCGGATGGAACAAGGACGACCCTGCACAGAACATGCGCGGAGTGGCAGCCCTGCAGAAGTTGCTCGTCGGCTATAAGGTTCATGTGTTCTGCGGTCACACTCACTATTTTCAGAACGTGTCGGTTAACGCCAGTCTCTATCAGCACAACATAGGGGCTGCCAGCGGAGCCTGGTGGAACGGATGGCTCAACCGCTGCGGAACGCCTAACGGATATCTGGTTGTAGACGTCAGCGGCACCAACGTCGACTGGCAGTATAAGTCTACGGGCTTCCCCTTCTCTTATCAGATGACGCTCTACGACAAAGGCGAGTTTGGCACACAGCCCGGATATGTCGTTGCCAACATCTGGGATACCGACGCCGCAAGCAAGGTTGAATGGTATCAGGACAACAAACTTATGGGTACAATGCAGCGCTTCACGGGCGTTGACTTCGACTTCGGCTCGCGCCTTATTCCCTTCGGCCGTCCTGCCAACACGTCGCATCTGTTCAGATGCAAGCCTGTGGGCAAGTATAAGGAGATAAAGATTGTGGTTACTAACCCCTCCGGACGCAAGATGACAGGCGTTATCAGGCCTAGTGTTTCTGTGATAGCTCATCGTGGCGGTGCTGGCCTTTATCCCGAGAACACCATCGAGGCAATGCTCAATGCCGTCAAACTCGGTGTAACTGACCTTGAGATGGACTTGCACGTAACAAAGGATGGGGTGGTGGTTGTGTCGCACGACCCATACGTGATAGGCTACGGAAAGAAGTATCCTATATATTCGCTCACATGGAAACAGCTTACTGCCAAGGTCATAGGCAACGTTAAAGACCCTGCTTTCCCTAACAGCAAGCGCCTCTATACTCACGTGCCAAAGCTGACAACGCTTATTGACTCGGTTGAAACTTACTGCCATCTTCACCGTCTGCCGCCGGTAAGATATACCATTGAGATTAAGTCGGACCCGTCTACAGACGGTAAGCTGACGCCCGACTACAAGACTTTTACCGACCAGTGTATCAAGGCTATCGGTTCGCGTAACCTCGGAGCGCGCCTGCTTCTGCAGAGTTTTGATGTGCGCACGCTTAAATATGTTCACTCCAGATACCCGTCAGCACGTTTGCTCTATCTCATAGACAGCACCTCGGGCACTTACGACAAGGCAATGGCAGCCCTCGGATTTGTGCCTTACGCCATCGGTCCTGATTATACCATGGTCAATTCTGCCTTCGTTTCTAAGGCTAAGTCGGCAGGAATGCGTGTCATTCCTTACACCGTCGACACTAAGGCTGATGCTCAGAAGATGGTCAAGGCAGGTGTTAATGCCATAATAACCAACTATCCCGACAGGATGTTCGGATGGATAAAATAGCGTTGTTTTCAGCTTATACCGCCATCATTGCATGGCATTGACATGTTGATATAAAGCAAGGCGTTGCTTATTTTTTTTCTTCTTGTGATGATGGGCCGGACTTTCTATCACCGGCCCTTTTTCGTGTCCTTACGTCATGTGTCTGCTTATGGCGCGTAGGGTGTGGTTGTGCCTGCTTGTGTGTCGTTCCGTATGCTGTTCGTAAAGCCAAGTTGTTATTATGATTCGGTCTGTATTTTTGCTTAATATAGAGCGGAATTTCGTTATCCTTTTTAGCAGGCATAGCGAGCTGTGTCAATGAAAATATAACAGAAAGACTGGCTGAAAGCATGAATGTGCGAAGTGGATTAAACTGTGTGCGGTCTAATAAAAAACATATTATTCTTTTGTATATCAAGATAAAATCATTATTTTTGCACAAAATCACAGTACTATGATTATGTGCAAAAATAATGATTTTATAAAAGAGATAACAGACTATATCCGTTCTGTTCTGGATGAGAAAGTAACTCTTTATCCCTTGGAGAAACGTCTGTCGGATGCCATCCCTATTGCCATAACACAGAATTTCAGACTGTTCAGTCTAATTCCTGCTTGTATTAAATGTAAGTAAAATTCCTGCTATTTTATCATTATGTCAATTCGGCTTTGTGCGTAATATCATGCCTGAAATATCGTTTTATTTGCCGTTTGCATACCTTTTAAGGGCCGTCAACTGACTTTTTATGTGCCGTTTCACCTTTATATATACATAAAAGGCATGCTTCAGCGTCTGCTGTAGCATGCCTTTTGTCTTCTCGTTTGTCGTCTTTCGTCCTGCGTTTTGCGTCCTTTTGCAGTCCCGTTTGCCGCCTTTTGCATTTCTGTTCCCTTCTGTAATTTGCACATATTCTATATGTCGTCACTCATCTTTCTGTCATTCAGCGTTTTGTTTTTGCCCATTCTTAATCGCAATTTTGCGGTGCTGAATGTGTTTTCAGCAATGCATCGCGTATCTTGGATGTTATGTCAAATCAATGTGTAAGTAAAATGCTCGAATAGCTGTCTTTGTGCGTATTCTGTATTTAAATGTTATTATTTTATGAAATAAATGTAATATTTTCACTGATTATTGTTTCATATTGACAATTATTTATTATCTTTGCCGTTACGTTTGTAATTAATTTAAATAAAATATGAGTAAATTGATAAAGCCCGTAGACTATAAGCCGCTGCTTACGATGCGGCAGACAGAGCAGGGCATAAAACTTATAAAGGATTTCTTTCAGCAGAATCTTTCAACGGAGCTTCGCCTCCATCGTGTAACGGCACCGCTGTTTGTTCTTAAAGGTCTTGGCATTAACGACGACCTTAACGGCGTTGAGCGCCCTGTTACGTTCCCTATAAAAGACCTTGGCGACGCTGAGGCTGAGGTGGTTCACTCTCTTGCCAAATGGAAAAGACTTACTTTGGCTGAGTATAACATCGAACCGGGCTATGGCGTATATGCCGACATGAACGCCATAAGGGCTGACGAGGAACTGGATAATCTTCATTCGCTTTATGTGGATCAGTGGGACTGGGAGATGGTTATGACGCGCGAGCAGCGCAACCTCGACTTCCTTAAGGACATTGTGCGCCGTATATATGCAGCCATCCGCCGCACCGAATATCTTGTTTGCGAGAGTTATTCCGTAATAAAGCCGTTCCTGCCTTCAGAGATACATTTCATCCACAGTGAAGACTTGTTGCAGATGTATCCCGACAAGGACGTTAAGGAGCGTGAGAATCTGATATGTAAGAAATATGGTGCCGTGTTCATCATCGGCATCGGCGACAAACTGTCTGACGGCAAGCCTCACGACGGTCGCGCTCCTGACTACGACGACTGGACTACGCCTAACAGCGACGGTCGTAAAGGACTCAACGGCGACATCCTTATATGGTATCCCACGCTCAACCGTGCAGTAGAGCTGTCGTCGATGGGCATACGTGTAGACAAAGAAGCATTGCTGCGCCAGTTGAAGCTGACAGGTCAGGAGTCGCGTGTCAATCTCTATTTCCACAAGAAGCTCCTTGCCGGTGAGTTGCCGTTAAGTATAGGTGGCGGAATAGGCCAGAGTCGCCTTTGCCTTGTCCTTCTACATAAAGCCCACCTAGGCGAAATCCAAGCCAGCATCTGGCCCGAAGACATGATAGAAGAATGTAAGAAGTTGGGAATGGCGATTATATAATTCACGTGAAGTAATTCATAATTCACAATTCATAATTCATAATTGGGTTGCGCTGAAAACGAAACAGATATAGTCATTTTGGAGTTAAAGTAGTTAGAGTAGTTATCGCTCACTTAGGTGAGCTAGGAGTTAGAGTCATATGCTTTGTGTATTCTTATCCAAAGATAGCCACAAAACTATTGGATTTTTCACTCTTCGTTCTTCACTTAAATAAGCACTACGTTGGCTATTGACTCTAACTCCTAGCCAACTTGTTGGCGATAACTACTTTAACTCCTTTAACTCCCTAAAATATCCCACAAGACATTTGAATTTTTCACTCTTCACTCTTCGTTCTTCACTTAAATAATGCTCCTTGAAAAAATTTTTTTTGAAATAAATTTGCGAAAAAATTTGTTGGAATCAAAAAATATGTGTACCTTTGCATCGCAATTAAGAAAAACGATGGTCCCGTGGCTCAACTGAATAGAGCATCTGACTACGGATCAGAAGGTTACAGGTTTGAATCCTGTCGGGATCACACAAGAAGGAACTGCTAAAAACAGTTCCTTTTTTTGTTGTATTAACTCAAAATAGACGAAAATTTAGTGGGGCAGTAGAAATTTAATAATCAAAAACTTATGGCTTGCCAACGTGAAAAGTAGGCGCTGAGCGCAACGCGCAGTTAAAAATTAAAAAGTAAAAATTAAACAGCGTTTCTCTAGGTCATTGTAGGGACGTACCCCAGGTGCGTCCAACTGATAATCCCCTGTATTTTAATGATTTACAGTATAACAAAATGATAAATGAAAGGTGGACGCACCTAGGGTACGTCCCTACATTGCGTCACTATGAGCATGTTTAAGTGAAAAGTTAAAAGCGTATTACGAAAGAGAACAGTGAAAAGTGAATAGTGAAAAATCCAAATGTCTTGTGGCTTTTCATTAGTAGTTAAAGGAGTTATCGTTTACAGGGAGAAGCTTCTTGATCGCAGCGAAGAAGTCAATAGCCAATGTAACGTAGTGCTTGCGACAAGATAGAAAAATATTTATATTAAATTCCGGCAGATTTTGTCATAGCAAGACATATGACTCTAACTCCTAGCCAACTTGTTGGCGATAACTCCTTTAACTACTATAACTCCAAAGAGTAATACCCCTCAAGGCATACGTCTTTTTTCGCTATGCTCAAGGAACTTCTTCTTAACTTCATAACTCCTTAACTCCTAACATATACATAGACATTTGACTTTTCCTAGCTCACCTCCAGCCCCAGTATCTCGCTGAGTTTCTCGAATGCCTTGTTCGTGTTTTTCAGTTCGTCGAAGCGTTCGCGGTTTGTCGGTATGCGCTTTATCTCCTCCGGCTTTGCCAGTCGTAGCGTCAGCGTTATACTGCTGTTGCGCAGCGCCTTTATCAGTGTGTTGCGTATTCTGCCCTTAATCTTGTTCATGTCTTCGAGCAGAATCTCGTTGTCTACCACCACCTCGATATGCGGAAACTCCTTTATCGTTGGCGTCATGTTCTTCATGCGCGCCGCTATGCCCGTCATCTGTTGCGGCATACGGTTACACATACCCACCCATTGCGTCAGCATCTCGTCTTCGGTGAACACGTTACGCTCACCGTTGTCAACCACCTCGACGTCCTGTTCCGCCACCATCTGCGGCTCCTCGTTCTTACGTCTCAGGTTGGCAAACGTTTTGCCGATGCTGCCAAGCTTCAGGTTACGCAGATTCGACGGTATCACCGGCTGACTGCCCTGTTGTGTGCTACCGTTGTTTCCGCTGTCACTCACGCCGTTGCCTTCATTTCCGGCAACAACAGTTTCAGCCGCCCTCTCGGCATTATGCTTAGCAATAGCCGTGCGGCGGTTAACAGAAGGCTCGGCCGCGGCCACCTGCATAGCCGCCTTTGGCCTTTCGCCCATAAGTCTCTTAAACAGGGATTTCAGTCTCTTAGGGCAGCGCCCCGAGGCAGCACCCTCGTCGTCAGGCTGAGTTATCTGCGCTATCTCTATCAGCGTCAGCTCCACCAGCAGTCGCTTGTTACTGCTCTGGCGGTAGTTTATGTCGCAGTCGTTGATTATGCGCAGCGCCTTATACAAGAATTTGGCACTGCATTTCTCAGCCTGCGCCTTATATTTCTCCGTCTGCGTCTTGCTTGCCTGCAGCAGTGGCAGCGTCTCCTCGTCCTTTGCCATCATCACGTTGCGCACGTGCACAGCCAGTCCGTTAATCAGGTGTCCGCCGTCAAAGCCCTTGTTGATGATGTTGTTCAGCAGCACCATCACGTCGGCAGCCTTGTTCTGCAGACACAGGTCGATGATGTTAAAGTAGTTGTCGGCGTCGAGCACGTTCAGGTCTTCAATCACCTTTTTATAAGTGATGTTGCCCTGACAGAAACTTGCTGCCTGGTCAAACACCGACAGCGCGTCTCTCATTCCGCCGTCAGCCTTCTCGGCTATCACGTTCAGCGCCTCCTCCTCGTATGTTATGCCTTCCTTCTCTGCCACCATCTTCAGGTGGTTGATGATGTTAGGCACCGTCATGCGTTCAAAGTCGTAGATCTGACAGCGCGAAATGATAGTAGGCAGAATCTTGTGCTTCTCTGTCGTTGCGAGAATAAATATAACGTGTGCAGGCGGTTCCTCCAGTGTCTTCAGAAAAGCGTTAAACGCCGCCGTTGACAGCATGTGCACCTCGTCGATGATAAACACCTTATATTTACCCACCTGCGGCGGTATTCTGGTCTGTTCCATCAGCGCCTTGATGTTCTCCACCGAGTTGTTGCTTGCCGCGTCGAGTTCAAAGATGTTGAACGAGCGCTGTTCGTTAAACGCCTTGCAGCTCTCGCACTCGTTGCATGCCTCGCCGTCTTCGGTAGGGTGCTGACAGTTAATAGCCTTGGCAAAGATACGTGCGCATGTAGTCTTACCCACGCCTCTAGGTCCGCAGAACAGGTAAGCATGAGCCAGCTTACCGCTCTTAACGGCATTCTTCAGCGTAGTGGTAAGCGCCGTCTGTCCCACAACCGAGTCAAAGGTCATAGGTCTGTATTTGCGCGCAGAAACGATATATTCTTTCATAATATAAAAAATCAATGCAGAGATAAAGTCCCGTATCGTGCAGATTAGTCAAGTCATTCTTGCATTTATTGCCGTGATAAGGATTATCTGGGTACAAAGATACTTCAATTTGAACGAAAAACAAAATAATAGAGGGGAATTGAAGGCTTTGTAATTCATAATTCACAATTCATAATTCACAATTAGCTAACGCTGAACTTCGTTTCACAATTCACAATTCACAATTCATAATTCATAATTGGGTTAGACCGAACTACGTTTCATAATTAGCTAACGCTGAACTTCGTTTCATAATAGGGTTGTGCTAGAAACGATAACCACAAGGCTATTTTTCTTACTTCTTAATTCTTAATTTTTAATTGCTTTTGCGCCTGCTTTTCACTTAAATTCATCGTAATGCATTCATTATTAGGACGTTATATCTTTGTGCTGTCCCATTTTTCGTCTTGTTATATATCAAGTCTTACAATTGTAATAGCAAAAAATCATGTTTTTGTTCACATATTAATATAAAAAGTATTACTTTTGCATCGGTGCTGAGGAACTTCTGCAATCGGCACTAACACGCTGAAGAGCAAACACAAACCGGACTTTTATGGACGGAAATACAATAACAAATGACAATATTGCGACGGCGAATAATGACGCTGGCGACGCCGTAGGCGTATCTAAACCGCTCAAATGGTATGTCGCCGTGGTCAGCAATAACACAGAAAAAGTGTGTGCCGAAAGGATAGCAGCGTTAGGATACGACACATACGTTCCCACACAAAAAGAACTGCGCCGCTGGAAGAACGGCAGGCGCAAAATAATCGACCGCATCGTGATTCATGCAGCCGTCTTTGTTCGCTGCACTGAGGCCGACCGTCGCCATCACATTGTCAATCTTCCCTTTGTTAAGCGTTTTATGGTCGACCGTGCCGCCGCCACCAATAAGTTTGGATTTCATCCCGTGGCTGTAGTACCCGACCGTGAGATAGAGAAGCTGCGCTTCATCCTCTACAACTCTGATGCTGCCGTGACGATAGAGCCTCTGCCTCTGCGTCTTGGCGACAAGGTACGCGTTATCCGCGGCAAACTCATAGGTCTTGAAGGAAACATCGTAAGATGTGAAGGCCACGACACCTCCGACTCCTCCAACCTCGACATAGTAGTACAACTCGACATCCTAGGCTGCGCCCGCATGAACATATCGCCGATGGATCTGGAGAAAATAGGAAAATAATTTATAATTTATAATTCATAATTCACAATTCATAATTGGGTTGGCTAATTATGAAACGTAGTTCGGTCAAATCCAAACGCAGTTCAGCGTTAGCTAATTGCAAGCTAATTATGAAACGCAGTTCAGCGCTAGCTAATTAAGAGTTAAAAATTAAGAAACATCGTTCAGCTCACCCAATTATGAATTGTGAAACGCAGTTCATCGCAACCCAATTATGAATTATGAATTGTGAATTATGAATTGTGAAACGCAGTTCATCGCAACCCAATTATGAATTATGAATTGTGAATTATGAATTTACTTCAAAGCTTGGGCATGCTTTAGCTGGGTTAAGGTCATGATGGCCTACTATCAGGGCCTTAGGGAAGCGTTGATGAAGGTCTTCTATTAGTGATTTAAGAGCCTTACGCTGGGCGTCAGTCCTGGTGTCGGCCGGCTTGCCGTTGGCGTCAAGTCCGCCTTCGTAGCAGACGCCGATAGAGTGGGAGTTATGACCTTCGCAGTGCGCCCCGACCTTTTCTATAGGTCGTCCTTCGTGCACAACGCCATCGCGCGTAATATAATAGTGGTATCCGATATCCCGGAAGTGTCTGTGCATGATATGATCACGCCGGCACTCCTCAAAACTCAGACTACTCCCTTGGGGAGTAGCCGAGCAGTGAATGATAATAAGAGTAATGGTTCTCATGGTTCAAATGCGTTTACATACAACTCTGTAAGCCAAAAGCCGCAGCCACGGCCGACAGCACACTGATGATTGTCTGTACAATAATTTTGAAAATCGTTTTCTTTTGTTCGTTCATAAGCTTAAAGTATTATATAAGAGGAGTTAAGGAGTTATGTAGTTAAGGAGTTAAGACAATAGTCTAGTTGCTTCTTATCGCAAGCACAACGTTGGCTATTGACTTTTTCTCTGCGCTCAAGGAGCTACTACTCTAACTCCAAATGACAATACCCACCAAGGCATACGTCTTAACTCCTTAACTTCATAACTCCTTAACTCCTAGAATTAACTCCTAGAATTAACTCCTAGAATTAACTCCTAGAATTAACTCCTAAAAAGATTCTACTCCTGCACCGTCTCTCCCTCGCTTACCGAGTACTTCGTGAGTTGTTTTATCACGGCGTCCTGTCTTAGTGTTGAGGTCGAGAGGTTGCCGGTAGCGCGGGCGCGGAGTTTTAGGCCGGTTACATTTTCGGCAACGTTAAAGTCGGCAACGGCGGTGGCGCCTTTACTCTTTATTCCTACAGAGAATATCGCCAGGTCGTCCAGCTTCACGTTCTTGCCGTCGAGCAGCAGTTCTTTGATACATGCAATCATGTCTTTCAGCACACCGTGGATCACTCCGGCAGAGTAGGGCGTGTTATGGCTCGACATGTGTTTAGCCAGTGCCTCAGTGTCGTAAGTCTCATCACACACGGCACGTGCATACCAAAGGTTATAAGCAGTGCTGCCTTCAATCTTGTTCTGATAAAGTTTGTAACGAATCATAATTTTAAAGTTTTAAAGATTAATAATAATATGGCCATAATTCATAATTCTTAATTCACAATTGATAATTCATAATTCACAATTCATAATTCATAATTGAGTTACGATTAGCTTGCGTTTTTAGGTGAAGAACAAAGAGCAGACACGGAGCGCAAAGCGTGATGAGAAATTACGAAAATTACTTCTGTAGCTGACAATAAGCAACAAAGCATATCATAATTTTCAATTCTCCATTTTCCATTCTCCATTCTCAACTCTTAATTCTTAATTTTCTGACTCTGTTACAAATTTACAACATGGAGATTTGTGAAAATGAGATAATGTGTAAAATGGTGAATTACAGTGACTTAAAGTTACAAAAAGGCTTGTGTATTTCATGAAAATTTCGTATCTTAGCTACATAATAACCGTTCTCCGTACCGTAGGTTATTGACTGCTATCTACGGAGCGACAGAATCTTTAAATAGTAATAGATATGGAATGTTTTAAGATACGCACATACGGCCGCATGGAACTTGCCCAGGCTTACTGCCCGAACATGAATCCGCGTGCCGCTTACCATAAGCTCTCCCTCTGGATCGACCGCTATCCTCACTTGCGCGAACATCTGACAGCCATAGGCGCATCGCCCAAATCACGCACCTATACACCCGCACAAGTCAAAATGATAGTTGAAGCGTTAGGGGAACCGTGAAAAGTGAAAAAATAAAAGCAGGCGGTAAACGCAATTAAAAATTAAGAATTAAAAAGTAAGAAAATTACTTCTGTGTGTTTATGTCAGTTGTTAAGGTGGCTATAGCAAACGCCAACGTAGTGCGTTTTTAAGTGAATAGTGAAGAACGAAGAGCAGGCGGTAAACGCAATTAAAAATTAAGAATTAAAAAGTAAGAAAAATAGCCTTGTGGTTATCGTTCCTAGCGTAACCCAATCGTAACCCAATTATGAATTGTGAATTATGAATTGTGAAACATCGTTCAGCGTTAGCTAATTGTGAAACATCGTTCAACGCAACCCAATCGCAACCCAATTATGAAACGAAGTTCAGCGCTAGCTAATTATGAATTGTGAATTATGAATTATGAATTGTGAAACGTAGTTCGGTCTAACCCAATTATGAATTATGAATTGTGAATTAAACTTTCTCTCTCTCCACCACCATATACATCTTTCCGTGGCTGGTGCGTTTCTGTTTAAAGCCGAGTTTCTTCATGGCAAGGCCCACTTTGGTGGCAGAGATGGAGTGTTTGATAAAGATATTCACATGCTCTACTATATTTGTGGCGTTCACCAGCTTATACGGCTCCTTGTCCAGGGGCACGCGATAGTAAGTCATTATCAGCTCCTCCTCAACGTTAGGCACCTCGAACGCCTTTATGTGGCGCGCCATCACGCTTATCTCAGAGCCGTTGAACCAGTAAGCCATGCCACTGCGCCATAACGCTAGCGCCTGACTGTATATGCCGTCGTAGTCATACTTCACCGTCCTCGGGTCGTCAATATAGTCAGCCTCAAAGGGCAGCCAGCGGCGGTTGCCCGTCGGGTCAGTCAGAAACTGCATGTTGTTGCCCGTACCGCAAAACGACGCAATGTGCGCCCTGTTCTCCTTATACCGGCTGTAAGCCGCGCGCTCGTTTATCGTCTTCGTCGTTACCAGAGCCTTCAGCTGGTTCAGTTCCGGCGTGCGCATCGAGTCGATCTCTTCCAGGCATATCAGAGCATATTCCGCCAGCGACAGCCTGTCGTCCTTCGTCATCGTGTCGCTGTTAGTCTTGGTATAAAAATACGGTCGCAGCACCTCCGGCAGCAGATAGTTGAAATACGTGGTCTTGTATATGCCCTGACGGCCTATCAACACCATTATCACGTTGTTCACCACATCCTTGTCGAGCAGAGATGCCACCATGCCTACCAGCCATTTTCTGAAACACATGTCAAACAGGCCCTGAGGGTCGTCGGTGTCGTCCCACGGATCGCCCTTGCTGATGTGAACCATCTCCGTCAGCTGACCAATATGGTCGGTAGTGCCGTCCCACTCAGGCAAGTTGTCAAAATACTCTTTAAACGGGTTCCATTCCCTGACAAACTCAGATCCAAGCACACCGTGCACGTCACTGCATCTGGCTCTCACGCCACTCTTGCACATCCTCGTCCACAGCGTGTTCTCGTCGCGGTCGGTCAGCTCCCTGTAGCCGCTGCCGCCCTTGCCGTCAATGTTGAAGTTAGTCTCTATCTTCCTCGTAATGATGTTGAATCTGAAGTCAGCCTGACGGCTCAAAAACGCCTCAATCTCAGCAACTGACGCGTAGTCGGCATTCGGCTTGCCGTTGCCCTTGTCGCTCCTGTTGCCGTTGCCTCTGGCTGCCTTGCCCCTGCGCTCCAGGGCGTTTATCGTCAGAGTGCCAAACTCGTCAGTGTGCGAATAGCACGACTTGAATATACTTCTTACGTTCTTCTCGTCATAGTCGCTGAAGTTGCTTACGGCCCATTCCGTGGCTTCGCCTTCGTCTATGCCCAGCATGTTAAGATAATATCCCGTGCGCGACACATACCTGTTGTACGAGCCTTTCATATATCTCACCCCTTCGGTCTCCAGGCGTCCCTCTATGGCAGCCACAGCGTTGACCATTATCGGTCGTCGTCCGTGACTCTTCCTGCCGTTCTTGCCCGTGCATGGCTGCCCGATCATAAACGGCACACAGTCGGGTTTCATCACAGCCCCCTCGTCGCAGCACATCACCGACAGCCGCCCAAGGTTCTTACACTGTCCGTCGGCGGCACACCCCAGCAGGCGCGCATAATACGCGTTACCCACGGCAAAGGCACTGCCATACATCGCTGCCATGCCTTTGGCGTCGCCGTTGTCCGGCCATTTGGCGCCGTCCTTCGGCTCATATCTGAACAGCACTCTCACGCCCTTGCCCGATATCGTCCTGTACGCCATCATCGTATGAATGTCGTCGGCAGCGGCAGCCATCGCCTTCCCGATGTCGTCCACATGGTCAAAGTCGCACATCCCCACGCCTGTCAGGCAAGCGAAGTTCTCCGGCTTGCGTCCTCCGTTGCACACCACGGCAGGAGTAAATGCAGGCATGTGTCTCTTTATGTCCTGGGCGTCGTTGTTAAGGTTACAGCTTAAGTAATATCTGTATTTGTCAGTGTCCGCCTTCAGGCTGTTGCCCCTGATGATGTTTATTATCTCCTGCCACTCAGCGTCACGGCAGTCCTGGCTGTACATGTTCTTAAAAATAGTCGATTGCATTTTATCTTTCATGATATAGTTTATTAAAGTCGTGTAGTATATCTACAATGGCTGCAAATATATAACAACTTTTGCTCCCATCTTCGATTTTGTCCTAAATCGGACAAAAAAGTGAAGAAGGCGCATAGCGCAAAGTTCAGCGCTAGCTAATTAAAAAGTAAAAATTAAAAATTAAACAGCGTTTCTCTGTGTTTATTGTAGGGACGTACCCTAGGTGCGTCCAACTATAACACATTGTATTTCAATGATTTATAGTGTAATAAAATGATGAATGAAAGGTGGACGCACCGGGGAAATTAAAAATTAAACAACGCTTCTCTGTGTTTATTGTAGGGACGTACCCCAGGTGCGTCCAACTGATAACACATTGTATTTCAATGGTTTATAGTGCAATAAAATGATAGAATGAAAGGTGGACGCACCGGGGAAATTAAAAAATAAAAATTAAAAATTAAACAACGATTCTCCGTGTTTATTGTAGGGACGTACCCTAGGTGCGTCCAACTGATAACACATTGTATTTCAATGATTTATAGTGTAATAAAATGATGAATAAAAGGTGGACGCACCCGGGGTACGTCCAACTGATAACACATTGTATTTCAATGATTTATAGTGCAATAAAATGATGAATTAAAGGTGGACGCACCTGGGGTACGTCCCTACAGTGCGCCACTAGGAAAAAAATCCACTAGCAGTTTGCTATAGCCACTTAACTACTGACATAAACCAACAGAAGTAATTTTCTTACTTTTTAATTCTTAATTTTTAATTGCGCTCTGCGCCTGCTCTTCGTTCTTCACTCTTCACTTAAAATAGTGTGACACCCTTGACACCCTCCTATATAAACATTTTATACGTACGCGCAAAAA